>Ga0209382_10000223_pt1 | contig 92142 bp, 87 predicted proteins | sample SoiMetdeltSBSDD5_FD_187599 | JGI IMG/M metagenome (GOLD analysis project Ga0209382, IMG submission 187599) | Bulk soil microbial communities from a Populus tree surrounding site in Tennessee, USA - Soil MetaG P. deltoides SBSDD5 (SPAdes) (version 2) | ecosystem: Environmental > Terrestrial >...
GCGCGTCCACAACCCAGGATCCGCGAGCGCGATGGCGGTTCGCTCGATCTCGCCGACATTAAGGGACGGGAAAGCGCCAAGCGCGCGCTCGAGGTCGCTGCCGGCGGCGGACATAATCTTCTCATGTAATCTTCCCAATGACCAAACCACGGTCTATAGGGAAGCCAGATGCACAGTCCCCGTCTCCCAAGAGCATACAGCTACACCCGCTTCTCCACCCCCGAACAGGCCAAAGGCGACAGCGCTATACGACAAGCGCTTGCCGCTCAACGTTGGGCTGAACACCACGGTGTAGAGCTGGATAACGATCTAAGGTTTCGAGATGAGGGCATCTCTGCCTTCGACGGGCGTAACGCAGAAAAGGGCGCACTAGGAGACTTCCTGAAGGCCGTCGAGAGCGGAGACGTTCCAAAGGGTTCTTGGCTCCTAGTGGAGAGCCTTGACCGCGTAAGCCGCCAAAAGCCGCACAAGGCCGTCAGGCTTATGGGCGACATTATCGAACAAGGCGTCACCATCGTGGACCTGTCTGATGGTGGGCGTGAGTACAGTGCCGAGACGCTAGATCAGGACAGTCTCACCCTAATTATGATGGTGCTGCGCTTCATGCGTGCCAACGAAGAGAGCGCATTGAAGTCAGCGCGTGTTGCGGCTGCGCGTGAACGTCAACGACAGAAATTTGCCAGCGCAAACCCGCTCACCGAACCGTACACGCGACAACTGCCGGGGTGGCTGCACTGGAATGACGACACCAAAACAATTGAACCGATCCCCGAACGCGCGGCTATCGTACGGAAAATCTTCGAGCTGGCCGACAGTGGCATGGGACAACACCGCATTGCCGGGTGGCTCAATGAAAATGCAGGAGAGCCTTGGGGCCGGGGGAAACGCAAAGGCGCTCGGTGGCACCGTTCATACGTCCGTAAAGTGCTCACCAACCCTGCGGTAGTGGGTATATTCAAACCACACATGGTTCACCGCGACCCCGAAACGCGCAAGAAACTACGCAAGCCATTGGACGCAATTAACCACCGCTTCCCCGCCATCGTAGATCGGGAATTATTCGAGCGGGTGTCTAGTCGCATTGGAAGCAGTGCCCCGCGTGGCCGACACACGACAACCGAGGTGCGCTCAATCTTTTCCGGGGTCCTCAAGTGCCGCCATTGCGGCGGTACGGTCACGAGGGTTTCCAAAGGTGAATACGTGTACCTCGTGTGCTCACTAGCGAACAGCCGCCCTCGGTCATGTCACTACGAAGCGTATCGCTACGATGAGGTTGAAAGGTCGTTCATACACTCCATTAAGCGAACAATCGGGGAGGCACCTCGTGGCGGTGATACTTCTGAATTGGATAAGCAGATAGCGATGGCCGATGCGGAGGCCACTATGCTGATGTCTGAAATTCAGGAACTGCTCGCTATAAGCATCGAGGAGAAGAGCGCCGCGGCACGTAGGAACCTAAAGCAGCGCGAACAGGACTTGGCCGATACCGAAGAGCGTATACGAGCGCTACGGGAGCGGCGGGACCGCTTGGCGAAAGCAGGGGTCGTGCGGAGGCTAGAAGCCATCGAGCAGACGCTACTTGAGATACCCTTGGACGTGCCCAGAGCCAACGTGGTCCTAAGGGAAGCTATAGAACGAATGGTTATGTTCCCAGACGAGGGCCGTTTATTTATCCATTGGCGCCACGCGGATGAGCCGCAGGACGCCGTGTTGACGACCAGCAGGTTCGATTGGAATAGGTTTGATTGGAGTGGTGAAGACCAGAATGATGCAGAAGAGACAAAAAAATACAAAGGCGAAACGCGAGAAGCCTAAACTAACCCGTAGGGGCCTGACCCGCATCAGCACCGACGAGACGCTGGAGCTTCTAAAGAGAAAGCACGCCGCCAACCGCGACAAAAAGAGCCCACAAGCTGTCCGGCTCGACGAACTACGGATTGCGGATAAGGTCTTCCAATGGAGGCGTATTGGCTACGACATAGAAGCAAGCACCGACCATGTGCTTGGCCTCGCAAGGGCATTGGTCAACAACGGCAAGCCTCTGGAACCGATCTTGGTCTTACCTATTGGGGAGCACTACTACGTCATCGACGGGCACCACCGCGTCGATGCCTATCACTCGGTGAAATGGTCGCGTCCGATACCGGTCGAAATCTTCGGCGGCACCGCAGAGGAGGCGCGTATAGAGGCATTGGCTAGGAACAGCAAAGACAAGCTTCGGATGACTACGGAGGATAAGACCGAAGGCGCGTGGAAGCTGGTGAAAGAAGGCAGTGATCTGACGGTCGAACGGATAGCCGAAATTACCCATAGGTCCGAACGGCAAGTGTACTACATGCGAAGTGCATGGAAGCAGCTTCACGCGTTGCCGCCCGAGCGCGTGCCTAACGATAAGAGCCTATCCGCATTAACGTGGAAGCAAGCGAGGCGAGTACTCGATGAAAAAGCGGTGGACTTTGACGCGGACGACTGGCGAGAGCAGCAAACGGAAAAACTTGTTGGTGAACTGCTGAAAGCTAAAATCGTACTGAGCAAGTACCCCGATATTACAGCTCTCGCAATCGAGCGGATCGACCCCGACCTGCCGAGGGCACTGGTGCTCGCATGGTTTAACTTCAAAGAGTTACAAGAAATGATCGATGAGGAGGGCCTAGAAGAGTACGAATTTTAGGAACCTGCACGTACTAGCACTGCATTTTGCAGGGTCGCCCGCGTATGTATTCGTCTAGGAGAAAGACCGCTTTGAGGGCGGCGGAGGTTTGGTGAGCGCAACGCGGCAGAGGTTTCATGAGCGACCACCCGCCGGGTTTCTTTCAAGGCACAGAAATGCCAACCGCCGGATGGTGGGAAGCACTTTGGCCCGATCCAGCTGGCGTCCTTGCGGCTGTAGGTTTAGGTCCCGGTATGGGTGTGATCGACCTATGCTCTGGGGACGGCTGGTTCACCCTTCAAATTGCAAAGGTCGCTCGACACGTATGCGCGATTGATATTGATCCGAATTTGCTTGAGGTCGCACGCCATCGGCTCGCCGAAAACGGATTAACGAATTGCGATTTCGTAACGGGCGACGCTTACGACATTGCTAAGCTGACTGCACCAGCGGACTTTGTCTTCTTGGCAAACGCGTTTCATGGCGTTCCTGACCGCCATCGACTTGCGAAGGCTGTGGACGCTGCACTGAAATCACATGGCCGGTTTGCAATCGTCAATTGGCATACACGTCCGCGTGAGGAGACGCCCATTCTTGGCGAGCCACGAGGTCCAAAAACAGAGTTGAGAATGTCGCCAGAGGAAACAATCAAATCGGTGGAGGCAGGCGGGTTGAAGTTCACCAACATGGTCGAGATACCACCCTATCACTATGGCGTTGTCTTTGAGGGTTCTGGCGCGTGAGGTTTGCTGTGCCGCCATTGCTCGACAACAAAAACCCCGCAGCTAAATCGGTTTTTGAGGCTGCGGCGCTCTTGCGTGAAGCCCGACGCCAAAAGGGACTTGCAACTGTAGACGTGCCGTCGGTCTGCGTCTTGGACCCGGACGGAGACATTGTTCGTCGTTTAAAGGCGGCTGGTCAGGCACATCTTGTCAAGGATTGGCCTTGCTATCACACCGAACTTTATACGTTCGCAATCTGGGGACAGGTAGCGGGTATCGTCGGGTGTGCAGTGGGCGCTCCGTTTGCCGTTCTGATAGCAGAGGAGCTTTTCGCAAGCGGGTGTCAGTTTCTGATCAGCGTGACCTCTGCGGGTCAAATTACTCCAACCGCTAAACTTCCGTATTTCGTTGTGATTGATCGCGCTCTGCGTGATGAGGGCACGAGCTATCATTATGCGCCGCAGTCTGAATACAGCGAGGCAGACCCGCAGTTGATTGCTACAGCGGCGCGAGCGTTGAAGGCCAACGGCTTGAACGCCGTTACGGGAAGTAGTTGGACTACGGACGCACCTTTCCGCGAAACGGAGGAAGCCATCGCTGTCGCTCGCTCAAAGGGCATACTTGCTGTGGAAATGGAGGCCGCCGCTTTGTATGCGTTTGCCCGTGCCCGCGAAAGAAAAGTTCTCTGCCTCGCGCATGTCACGAATACTATGGCCGTGGCCGATCAGGATTTCGAGAAGGGTGAGGCGGCCGGGACAATTGATGCCCTGCGTGTGCTAGAGGCAATCATCAGCGGAGCGTAATGTCCGCTTTTGGCCCTTAGCGACATTCGATGGATTACAGCTTACGTCCGCTCTTGAGGTGAGTGCGAACATCTCTTGCCACGGGTCAGGCAACACCTTTGGGCTTTAGTCGGCTTTTTGAATGGACTACGGGAGCAGTTTCCGTAGAACGCAGGCAGACTAAGGGGACCCGGCGGTGGCAGGTTTTGCCATTGACGAAACAACATGCTCGCGATGGCATTCATTCGATGTCCGCTTTTGCGGTCGCTATTGGAGGCAAAGCGGACATGACCTTTTGCAGCGCATATGTCGGCTTTTGACCCAAAGCGGACATCGGTCCCGACCGCTCAACGACCCGAAACGCGGGTGCTTTAAAGTGTGCTATTTTAAGTCGGTACGACGCCCGGTCCTGAGCCTCGGAGGAGGCAATGAGGCGGCGCGAGTTCATCACAACACTCTGGGGCGCGGCAGTATTGCCGCTCGCGGTCCGTGCGCAGCAACCGACACCTGTGGTCGGATTTCTCAACGGTGCTTCACCGACAGAGCTGGGCCCTCGCGTAGACGCATTCCGCGACGGCCTTGCAGCAAATGGCTTCTTCGAAAGCCGTACCGTCGTAATCGAATTCCGTTGGGGTTTGGGCGATTATGAGCGTTTGCCAGAAATGGCGGTCGATTTAGTTCGCCAGGGCGTGGCGGTAATTGCAGCGACTGGTGGCGCGCCATCCGTGCGAGCGGCAAGAGCCGCGACTTCCGAAATTCCGATCGTCTTTACGATTGGCGCTGATCCGGTCGCATTCGGGTTGGTTGCGAGCTTGAATCGTCCTGGAAGCAACGTCACTGGAATCTCGCTTGTCTCTGGTGAGGTAGTATCGAAGCGGGTTGCTCTGCTGCGTGATTTACTCCCAGTGGCGCGGGTGCTCGGTGTTCTTACAAACTCGACATCGACGGCCAGTGAGACGGAAGCTCATATCGCCGAGCGGACGGCGCACACGCTTGGATGGGAAACAAAGGTGCTACGCGTCGACAAAGGGTGGGATTTTGATGCGGCTTTTCAATCGCTCGCACCAGAACGGGTCGATGCGCTTCTCGTAACCACTGATCCAATTTTCGAAAGCCAACGCCATCGAATCGTGGCGCTGGCGGCACAGCACGCGATACCGACAATCTATAGTTTGCGCGAGTACCCTGTGGCAGGCGGACTTATAAGTTATGGTGCTAGCATCAACGACGTCTATCGGCAGGCCGGATTGTATGTCGGCAGGATTCTCAAAGGTGAAAAGGCCTCTGACCTTCCGGTGATGCAGGCATCAAAGTTTGAGCTGATCATAAATCTCAAGGCAGCAAAGACTCTCGGGCTCTCGATTCCGCAGGCACTGCTCGCCCTCGCCGACGAAGTGATCGAATAGCGATCCCTTTTGTTGCACTGCATGAGTCCGCTATTGGCCCAAAGCGGACATCCCTAGTTGCACCGCACATGTCCGCTTTCGGGGGTAAAGCAGACATGGCCGTTGTCGCCTAACCTCTCGCCCGAGCCTGCGACTGCTATGGGCTTTAGTCGGCATTTTTGAATGAACCCCCGGGGTCTTTTCGGCGAACGTCGGGAGATGACGAGGGACCCATTGGGTCCCGATGCTTTGTCATTGACGAAACAACATGCTCATGATCGGGCCGCCTGGCGCCGGGAAGTCGATGCTCGCGGCCCGGCTACCGACGATCTTGCCACCGCTTTCTCCTGCAGAATTGCTTGAAGTATCGATGATCGCCTCGATTGCGGGGGAAATCGAAGACGGCGCGCTCAACAATCGGAGACCTTTTCGCTCGCCGCATCATTCCGCATCGATGCCCGCTCTTGTCGGTGGTGGCCTGCGCGCACGGCCGGGCGAGATCTCACTTGCGCACAACGGTGTTCTCTTCCTCGACGAGTTGCCGGAATTCTCGGGTCAGGTCCTCGATTCGTTGCGACAACCGCTCGAAACCGGCGAAGTGGCGATCTCGCGTGCCAACCATCGCGTCACCTATCCCGCCCGCTTCATGCTGATCGCGGCAATGAATCCATGTCGGTGCGGACGCGCGAGCGATCCCGGCTTCATCTGCAAGCGTGGTCAGAACATGCATTGTGCCGCGGAGTACCAGGGCCGGCTGTCGGGGCCGCTGGTCGACCGGATCGATCTGCACGTTGAAGTCCCGGCGGTGACGGCGGCGGATCTCATTCTGCCGCCTCCCAGTGAAGGTAGTCGAGAAGTTGCCGCGCGGGTGGCGCGGGCGCGCGACATCCAGGTCGAGCGATATGCCACTTTGGGCCTGAGCGACGTCCGCACAAATGCTCAGGTGAGCGGGCCTGTTCTCGAGGAGGTCGCACGAGCGGACTCCGCTGGCATGGCGCTCTTGCGCGATGCCGCGGACTCGATGCGCCTGACCGCGCGTGGATATCACCGGATCCTGCGTGTCGCACGCACACTCGCCGACCTTGACAGCGCCGAGCGCGTCGGACGCGTGCATCTCGCGGAAGCCTTGTCTTATCGGGCACTCGCCGACGATGTGCGCCGAGCGGCGTGACTGACTGCACGGCCGCTACAGGCTTTACCTCGCCTTAACCACGGCAATCGAAACGTGGGAGTGGACGGGATCCTGATGAAACCACCCGATCGCGGCCGGGCGAAGATCTTGAATGGCCATGTCCCGTGCCCGTAAAGCGCTTGCAGCCTGACGCAGCTTTCCCCACACTGTCATAATTCCGTGGTCAGTCCGTGATGTAGGGGCACATCAGCAATTCATCGCTGATTCGCGAGTTCGGAAATGAAGCCAAACATAGGGTTTTGGCGCATTCATGCCGAAAAGGACCTGAACCGCATGGTCACCCGCGGTCCTCTTCACCCGCAGCGCAGCTTGTTTGAGCGATTTCGTCCGACGCCTGGTGGCCTTGGCGTCCCTGGCATAATCCCGTCGCTCCAGGCCTATGGCGGATTGCAAGCTTGGGCTGCCCGTACTCACCGGCCGTCCCAAAGGCTTGGCCGCGTCGGCTCCCTCGAGGTCAGGCTCGCGCAGACCGCAGCCGAGGTGCGGCAGGCGCAGAAGCTGCGGTACCACGTTTTCTATCAGGAAGGCGCGGCCATCCCGAACCCGGCGCGATTGTTCGCGCGCCGGGATATCGATGGCTATGACGCAATCTGCGACCACTTGCTGGTTATCGACCACGCCACACGGGACCGAAGCGCGCTCAACCGGCCTGCCGTCGTCGGCACATACCGGCTGCTCCGCCAACCGCTGGCCGAAGAATACGGAGGCTTTTACACCGCGGGAGAATTCAATATCGGATCACTGATCGCGCGCCACAGTCATCTTCAATTTCTTGAGCTCGGCCGCTCCTGCGTACTTGCCCCTTACCGCAACAAACGTACGGTCGAACTCCTGTGGCACGGCATCCACGCCTACTTTCTGCAGAACCGCTGCGACGTTATGTTCGGATGCGCAAGCCTTGACGGGACTGACCCCAAACGCCTCGCACTGCCTCTTTCGTTCTTGCATCATTATGCGGCAGCGCCGGAACCATGGCGCGCCCGAGCTTTGCCCGAGCGCTACGTCGAAATGAATCGCACGGCGAAGGAAGCCATCGATGCCAAGGAAGCGTTGCGGGCGCTGCCCCCGCTGATTAAGGGATATCTACGCCTCGGGGCATATATCGGCGATGGCGCTGTCGTTGACTACGAATTCGGAACGACGGATGTTTTGATCGTGCTTCCCGTCTCGGCCATCAAGAGACGCTATTTCGAGCATTTCGATCTCAGCCGCCGGGCGGCCTAAAGGCCTGCGTTGGCGGCCCGGAGTTATAGTTTACGCAACGAGACATTCTCGACCAGGTGGCTTTCATCTTTCTTCAGGATGAGGTCGGCCCGTTGTCGCGTCGGCAGAATATTTTCGTGCAGGTTGATCAGGTTGATGCGCGACCAGATCGACGATGCGGTTTCGATCGCCTCCTGGTCGGACAAACTCGAATAACGATGAAAATACGATTTTGGATCGCGGAATGCGGTTCCGCGCAAAGTGAGGAAGCGATCCACGTACCAGGCTTTCAGGACCTCCTCGTCGGCGTCAAGATAGACCGAAAAATCGAAGAAATCCGAGACGAAGGGAATCGCCTTGCCATCCTTCGGCAAGCGACCGGTTTGGAGCACGTTCAACCCTTCGACGATAAGTATGTCCGGCCTGTCCACCTCGATCGATTGATTCGGCATGACGTCATAGAGCAGGTGAGAGTAGATCGGTGCTCTTGCCGGACGCCGACCAGCCTTGACGTCGGAAAGGAAGCGCAGCAGCGCCGGCAAATCATAACTTTCCGGGAAACCCTTCTTTTCCATCAGGCCTTCGCGTTCGAGAACGGCGTTCGGATAAAGAAAGCCATCTGTTGTGATCAGATCGACCGTGGGCACATTCGGCCAGCGCGCCAACAAGGCTTGCAGGACACGCGCCGTGGTCGACTTGCCAACCGCGACAGAGCCTGCGACGCCGATGATGTATGGCATTTTGGCATCCTCGGTTCCGAGGAAGCGCTGCTGTGCCCGGAAAAGCCGCTGCGTGGCCGCCACATACATTGAGAGCAATCGCGACAGCGGCAAGTAGATTTCCTCCACCTCCGCCATGTCCAGCCGATCGTGCAGCGAACGAAGCCGCGTGACCTCGTCCTGGGCGAGGGTCATGGGGGTATCTTCGCGCAGCATCGCCCACTCCGCGCGTGTAAAAGTGCGGTAAGGCGACAGATTTTCTTCGGTGCGTTGTTCCATCATGCGACTAGCTGGGCGGGCGAGAGGCCTTCTCTTCGTGCCCGCTTTTTGCCGTGCGTTTCTCCAGCGCTGCCTCGACCTGCGATAAGGGCACGCCGCGCGCTTCAAGCAGCACGAGCAGATGATAGAGCAGATCTGCTGCTTCCGCGATCAGCCGCTCTTTGTCTTCCTGGACGGCGGCAAGGCCCGCTTCGATTGCCTCCTCGCCAAGCTTCTTCGCGCAGTGCGCCACACCTTTGTCGAGCAAGGTCCGCGTATAGGAGTCCGCCGCGCTGGCTTTGGCCCGCTCGTGGATCAGTTTTTCCAGATCGGACAGGGTAAAGTTGCTCATGACGGCCCCTTTCGGCGGCTCATAGCACTGTTGCAGTCAAGGATCGAGCCGCATCGGCAGGCCAGCTTTGGCCATATAGGCCTTGGCTTCGCGCACGCTGTGCTCGCCGAAGTGAAAAATGGAGGCTGCCAGGACCGCGGTTGCATGGCCGTCGCGAATGCCCTCGACCATGTGCTCAAGACTGCCCACGCCGCCGGAGGCAACGACCGGCACCATCACGGCGTCCGCTATCGCGCGCGTAAGCGGCAGGTCGTAGCCAAGCCTTGTGCCGTCGCGATCCATGGAGGTCAGAAGAATTTCTCCCGCTCCCAGTGCAACAACTTCCCTTGCGTAATCGATTGCGTCGAGGCCGGTCGGATTACGTCCCCCGTGCGTAAAAATTTCCCAACGGTCCGTTTCGCCAGGCCTGGAAACTTTCTTGGCGTCGATTGCCACCACGATGCACTGATCGCCGAATTTCTCCGCCGCCTCCTTCACGAAGCCACGCCGACTAACCGCCGCGGTATTGATAGATACCTTATCGGCACCGCAGGTCAGGAGCTTCCGAATATCATCGACCGTGCGCACCCCACCGCCAACAGTAAGCGGCATGAAGCATGCCTCCGCTGTGCGGGTCACGACATCATAGATGGTTTCGCGCTTTTCATGGCTCGCGGTGATGTCAAGAAAGCAAAGCTCATCCGCTCCCGCCGAATCATAGGCAATCGCCGCCTCCACAGGATCCCCGGCGTCGCGCAGATTGACGAAATTCACGCCCTTGACCACGCGGCCATCTTTCACATCAAGACAAGGGATGACCCGGACTTTGAACATCAGACGCTCGGCCCCGCAGTCCGGATCAGGCTAAGCGCTTCCGCAGCATCGACCCGCCCGTCATAAAGGGCGCGGCCCATGATGGCGCCGGCAAGTTTCCTTGCACGCGGCGCAACCAAAGCCTTGATGTCCTCGATCGACGCGACGCCCCCGGAGGCAATCACGGGAATACTCACCGCGTCAGCAAGCGCGATGGTGGCGTCGAGATTAAGCCCCTGAAGCATGCCGTCCCGCGAGATGTCGGTATATACGATTGCAGACACGCCTGCGTCTTCGAACTGTCTAGCTATATCGAGCGCGGATAATTGCGATGTTTCCGCCCAACCTTCAACGGCGACTCTGCCGTCGCGCGCGTCCAGGCCCACTACGATACGACCGGGAAAGTCGCGGGCGGCCTGTTTGACGAACGGCGGATCGCGAACCGCCGTAGTGCCGATAATGACGCGCGAAATTCCCTTATCCAGCCAACTCTCGACCGTGGCAGTGTCGCGGATGCCGCCGCCGAGTTGGACCGGGACGCTCACCGTCTCGAGAATTCTGTCGACGGCGGCCGCGTTCATCGGCTTGCCGGCAAAGGCGCCATCCAGGTCGACGACGTGCAGATATTGAAACCCCTGTTGCTCGAAGGCATGCGCTTGCGCGGCGGGATCCCGGTGGAAAATTTTGGCGCGCGCCATATCGCCCTGCTCCAGCCGAACGGCGATTCCCTCCTTGAGATCGATAGCGGGAAAAAGAATCACGGCATCCACTTCAAGAAATTCGCGATCAGCGCGAGGCCCAGGCGCTGACTCTTTTCCGGGTGGAATTGTGTCCCGAACAGGTTGTCTCGGCCAACGACAGCCGTGAGCGGGCCGCCGTACTCCGCCTGCGCGACGAGGTCTTCGCCCTCAGTGGTTTTCAACTCGTATGAATGGACGAAATATGCATGCAGTCCTCCCGGACCGAGCGGTATCCCGTCGAGCAGCGGATGGGCCTTGAGCATATTCAGGGTGTTCCACCCCATATGTGGAATTTTCAGCTCGGGATTCGACGGCATAATGCGATCGACTTCGCCTGGCACCCAGCCCAGACCCGGCGTCACCCGATACTCGCGCCCGCGTTCCGCCATCAGTTGCATGCCGACGCAGATGCCGAAAAAAGGCGTACCCTCTTTGCGCACACTCCGTTCGAGCGCATCGACCATGCCCGGAATTGCATCCAGTCCGCGCCGGCAATCGGCGAATGCGCCGACTCCGGGCAGCACAATCCGGTCAGCGCGCGCAACCACGTCAGGATCGCCCGTAACCACGATTGCCTGCTCATGCCCGCTTTCGCGAGCGGCGCGCTCAAAAGCCTTCGCGGCCGAATGCAGATTGCCTGAACCGTAATCTACGATAGCAACGGTCACCGCTGGGCTCCCGGCTCCGGAAACAACCCGATCACATCCGACGGCGAGGGCGGCCCACGCCGCACCGGCGGCGCGTATTTTGGATCGACCGATGCGGCATTCGTCGACGAAATTGCGATGCGCTTTGTCCATTCCGCAAAAAAACGCTGTTCGGCAACTTCGCTGTCCTCGCCGACAACAAAGCCGAGCGTGCGCCAGCCGCGGCGTGTCAGAGTCCAGCGCCAGATAGTGGACGCCTCAAAACCCATGAATAGAGCGATCAGAAATACTGCAAGAAATTGCGCACTACCTGGCGCCCGCAACAGCGCGAGGCCGATACCGATCAGACCTAAGCCCAAGACAAAGATCACAAATGCGAGCCACAGGCGGTGCAGAAGCAGCCACAACGGCGCGAGAAGGAAAGCCCAGAAGTAAAAACCATCGCGCACGAACACGAAGCGCTCGGGGGCGCTCGTTGTCTCGCCTTCTCGCGAAAGCGGCGCATGAACGGTGTAGGTGGGCATTGTCTGGTCCTATAGTCCAAATCCGTGCATTCCGAAAACGGATCCGGGTAAGCCGGTTATAGAATCAGCCGCCGAGCGAACCTTTTGTAGAAGGTATTTCGTCCTTCGCGCGCGGATCGATGGCGACAGCTGCTCGCAGAGCGCGGGCCAGCCCTTTAAAGCATGACTCCGCGATGTGATGATCGTTGGTGCCGTACAAGGTTTCGGCATGCAGCGTGATGCCAGCATTCATAGCGAACGCCTGGAACCATTCCTGGACCAATTCTGTGTCGAATTCGCCAATCTTATCGCGCACGAATTCGGCCTTGAATACAAGAAATGGGCGGCCGGATATATCAATGGCGACGCGCGTCAGCGCCTCATCCATGGGCACATGCACATCGGCATAGCGCGTGATGCCTTTCATATCGCCGAGAGCTTGTTTCACCGCCTGACCGAGCGCAATGCCCACGTCTTCCGTCGTGTGATGGTGATCGATGTGCAGATCACCCTTGGCCTTCACCGTAATATCGATACGCGAATGACGCGCCAGCAGCTCAAGCATGTGGTCGAGGAAACCGATCCCGGTCGAGACTGACGCGCGACCTGCGCCGTCGAGGTCGAGTTTCACCTCGACTTCGGTTTCCTTGGTCTTGCGCTTTATTGAACCACTGCGCATTGCCCGAATGTCCTTGTTGGCGCGCCTTTTATCAGGGCTCTGTCGGATTCGCCACATCCGTCGCGCGTGGTTTGCAAACGCGCCGCAGCATGCCTAGATGGAGCAGATCGCGGGGCTTTAACCATATGTCATCGAAAGAGCTTCCCTCCTGGCACGGCACGACCATTCTCACCGTCCGCAAGGGCGGCAGCGTGGTGATCGGCGGCGACGGCCAGGTTTCGATCGGCCAAACTATTGTCAAATCCAATGCCAAAAAAGTGCGCCGCCTTGGCAAAGGCGAGGTTATCGGCGGGTTTGCTGGCGCAACTGCCGACGCTTTCACGCTGTTCGAGCGCCTGGAGGCGAAACTTGAGCAATACCCCGGGCAGCTGACGCGCGCCGCGGTCGAGCTCGCGAAGGATTGGCGCACAGATCGATACCTGCGTCGTCTCGAAGCAATGATGATCGTCGCCGATGCGAACGTTTCCCTGGTGCTCACCGGGACCGGCGATGTGCTTGAGCCTGAAAACGGTATCATGGGCATTGGTTCCGGCGGCAATTACGCGCTCGCCTCAGCGCGGGCGCTGCTTGATGGCCCGCTCGATGCCGAGGCAATTGTCCGGAAATCACTTGATATCGCTGCCGAGATCTGCGTGTTCACCAACCGCAACGTCACGATTGAGACGTTGAAAAGCACCTGACCAAATAGCCCCGCATGTATGAGTTTCGTCCGATGACGTCCGCAGATCTGCCGCTCGTTCGCGGTTGGCTCGGCGAACCGCACGTTGTTCTGTGGTGGGGAAATCCGGAACAGCAATTTGAGCTCGTCCGCGACGACCTCGATCACCCGGCTATGGATCAGTTCATCGCCTCGCACGGCAACCGACCGTTCGCCTATTTGCAATGCTACGATCTTGCGCGTTGGGAAAATGGCCAAATAGACCCGCAACCGGCGGGTACGCGTGGCATTGATCAATTTATCGGCGAAGCTGACATGCTGGATTGCGGACATGGTTCAGCTTTTATTCGGGCGTTCACCGATCGCTTGTTGACGGGAGGGGCGCCGCGCGTGGTGACCGATCCCGATCCCGCCAATGCGCGCGCGGTCCGAGCATACGAAAAGGCCGGGTTTCGAAAAAGCCGGCTCGTCGACACGCCGGATGGTCGCGCTCTCTTGATGGTGCGAAACGTATGACCGACTTCTCTCCCCGCGAAATCGTTTCTGAACTTGATCGTTATATCGTCGGCCAAGGCGATGCAAAGCGCGCAGTCGCGATTGCACTGCGCAACCGCTGGCGGAGGTTGCAGCTCGACGACAAGCTGCGCGAGGAGGTTCTTCCAAAAAATATTTTGATGATTGGCCCGACCGGGGTTGGCAAGACAGAAATTTCCCGCCGGCTTGCGAGGCTGGCCGGCGCCCCTTTTCTCAAAGTCGAGGCCACGAAATTTACTGAAGTTGGCTATGTCGGACGCGATGTAGAGCAGATCGTTCGCGACCTGCTCGAGATCGGAATTGGGTTGGTTCGCGACCGAAAACGAAAGGACGTGCAGGCGCGCGCGGAGCAATCGGCCGAGGAGCGGGTGCTCAATGCGCTTGTTGGTCCGGGAGCAAGTCCCGCCACGCGCGAAAGTTTCCGGAAAAAGCTGCGTACCGGTGAACTCAACGACAAAGAAATCGAAGTCGAGGTGCAGGCGGGCGGTGCCAGCATGCCGATGTTCGAAATTCCCGGCATGCCTGGAGCGCAGATGGGCGCCATTAATCTTGGCGACATTTTCGGAAAGCTCGGCGGTGGTCGTACCAAGACCCGGCGGGTCACCGTCGAGGAATCGCACGACATTCTGGTGAATGAAGAATCCGACAAGCTGCTCGATAATGATCAGCTTGTGCAGGAATCGATCCGTGCGGTCGAGCAGAACGGAATCGTGTTCCTCGACGAGATCGACAAGATCGCCGGACGTGAAGGACTGCGAGGCGCCGACGTATCGCGTGAAGGCGTACAGCGAGACTTGCTGCCGCTGATCGAAGGGACAACCGTAAACACAAAGCACGGTCCGGTGAAAACCGACCACATCCTTTTTATCGCGTCCGGAGCGTTTCACATCTCGAAGCCGTCGGATCTCTTGCCCGAATTGCAGGGGCGCCTTCCGATCCGCGTCGAGCTTAAGGCTCTGACCCGTGACGATTTCCGCCGCATCCTTACCGAGCCTGAAGCCTCGCTGATCAAGCAATATGTGGCGTTGTTGAATACCGAAGGCGTGGCGCTTGAGTTCAGCGAGGATGCAATCGATGCCATTGCCGACATCGCGGTGGCCGTGAATGCCAGCGTCGAGAATATCGGCGCCCGGCGTCTTCAAACTGTGATGGAGCGGGTCCTCGATGAGGTGTCATTTGCGGCCCCCGACCGGTCCGGCGAAACCGTGAAGATTGATGCCGCATATGTGCAGAAGCATATTGGCGATCTTGCCGCCAACGCGGATCTGAGCCGATTTATTCTTTAACGTAGCCGCTACGTTGATCCGCCGCGCGCGCGGCGTATTCGAATGTAAAGCGCGCCCTCGCCGCCATGGGACACGTGTGCGTCCTCGTAACCGATGACGAATGCGCGAAATTCCGGAAGGCCAAGCCACTGCGGCACCGTGCGCTTGAGGACGCCGCGTTCACCTTCCCCCGCACGGGTCCCTTTGCCGGTGACAACCAACACCAATCGTGCGCCACGCGCACTTGCTGACCGAAGGAAATGCAGCAGTGCCGCATGCGCCTGACTTTGCGTCAGTCCGTGCAGATCGAGGCGGCCGTCGATCGGTTCCTTGCCGCGGCCTACGCGCTTCTTCAGGCGCCGACCGAGCGGCACGAGCGGAGTTGGCTTGTTTTCTGCAACGATGGACGCGATCCGGATAGATCTCGCGGAGGGCGGAGGAGATTGGGCAGGAGCTGCGGTTTCGGCCGCGTCGTCCTCATGTCCCGCCGAGGCTTCCTCCAACGGCAGTATCGTTTTAGTGACACTCGCCCATAGCACACGTTCTTCTGGTGAAAGGGCGCGCCGCCGCTTGCCGTCGCGAGAGCTCATAACATCATGGCCGAGGCCTCGGCATCGGCGCCGGTACTGTCCCGATCGTTTCGGTAGCCGATCGGGCGGCCGCCGTGACCGTCATCTCGGGTCGCGGCTTTGGAAGTGGGGTTTTCCCACCCGGCCCGCCTACGGCCACGTTCTGCGGAACGAGCATCACAAATTGTCCGTTCTGCTTGATTCGGCCGGCAATGTGACTGATCTCCTCCCCGTGGCCAAAGTAGATATCGGCTCGCGCGGGTCCGACGATCGCAGAGCCGGTGTCCTGTGCAAACAGCAAGCGCCGAAATCGGGTTTCGGGCTTTTCGCTCCCGATTGGCAGCTCAGCCTCAACCCAGATGGGCGTGCCATACACGTGGATGCGTTTATCGACGGCCAGGGAGCGCCCTGCGGTCAGTGGCACGCCTTGAGCACCAATGCATTCGTCAGTTGGATTCAAGGGAGTTTCCTGGAAGAACACGAAAGAACGGTTCTTGCGCCGTAGCGCTTTGCCCTCTTCCGGGTTGGCTTCCATAAACTCGCGGATCTTGTCCATCGACATTTCTTCTTTGGAGACAATGCCACGCTCGATGAGAAATTTTCCGACCGGCGTATACGGCATCCCGTTGCTTGCGATGTAGTTCAGTCGCAGGAGCTTGCCGCTGTCGAGCTTGACGCGGGTGGATCCCTGGATCTGCGCGAAGAAAGCGTCAGTCGGACTCTTGACGTAACAGATTTCCAGTTCCTTCCCAGCCAAGGCACCGTCCTCAATCTTGGTGCGATCAAGATCGGCGAACACCTTGCTTTGCCGGCGCCTAACCGTCTCAGCCGGAGCTGTATAGATCGGCACCGTATATTCATCGCTTGGGAAGCGAGAGCCATCTACTTCGGTCTCGTAGTACCCGGTGAAGAAACCTTCGTCCTGGCCGCCAGGCTTGACCCGCACAGGTTTAAAATTGTTCTCGAAGAAAGTCCGCGCCCGGGCGCGATCGAGCTCGCCCGCTGCCACTGCCCGTTCGCAAGCCTTGAACAGTCCGCCGAGGATCGGCCGCGCTGAACGCATCGTCTTGTTTGCATTGAGAATGGCGCGACAGCTTTTTAGAAACGTCGCGAAGGCGGCCGCGTGGTCATCATCTTTCCAGCCGTCGAGTGCGGCAAATGACAATCCTTCCACCTTCGCGTTGCGAAGACTCCACGCATCGGCGGGCGTGCTCGCTAGCGCGATCAACCAGAAAATTGCCCCGAACCTGGCAGGTAGAGGACCCCCCATCAGCCGCATGCGCCTACTGCCCGGCCTCCGTGGCAAGCAATTTCCAGTTCGGATCGCGCGAACTTATGTCGCGCGCGAAGGTCCAGATATCGGTGATGTCAGTCACGCGCTCGGCGTTGCCGTCAATGACATTCCCATTCTTGTCGCGTGTCACCGATACAAGCTTGGACTGGAAACGGACGGTGATTTGGGCGTTGCGCCCGCGTAATTCGGCGCCCGCGATATCGGCATTGTCGATTGACACAAACCGGCTTTCAACAGTTTCACCGCGTTTCTCGCGCTCGCTAATTGCGCTCTCAAAACCATCGTATACTTCGCGGCCGAGCAAATTCTTCAAAGTGCGGCGATCACCGTCGGCATACGCATTTACGATCATCTCGTATGCCGTCCTCGCGCCGGTGAGAAAGTGCTGGGCGTCAAAATTGGGGTCAGCGGCAACGATGGCATTGAGGCCGGTCGCCACGGCCGAGCCTGGTTCGGCAATTCCCTTCCAGCGTTCGCCAGAGGCATCCGTTTGCTCGGTCGATTTGGGTGCGGCCGCTTCCGCCGCGCGATTCGGAAGCGAAACTATTTTTTCAGCCGCAGGTCGTACGGGCTCGCGGGCAGAATAGGGATCGTAAGGTGGACGTTCCCGGCCCGTGCGCTGGCCCAGCACGCTACGCAATCGCAGGAAGATGAAAACTGCGAGCGCCAGGAAAATGATGGTGTAGATGTCGAACACGTCTCGCATGCTTTCGGCTACCGTAAACGGCGAATTGGCCGGATCGGCGTTTCCGCCCCCTCGCCTCCCGGTTGGCTGAGCAGCTGGCTCCACCGCTCTTGCATCCGCCGTGGCAGCACCAATCCCAGGGACCGGATCTCTTGCGCCACAAAAGCTACGGCGCCATTCGCTCTCTCAGCCGGACCTTAGACGATCGGAGGGCCAAGGCCAACATCGCCGATACAGAGAAACGCTGATGAATGTGGCAAAATGGGTGCCATGCGTCCGAGGGCCGCGCTATCGAGGAACTGGGCAGCCTTTAATTGCAACTATCGCTCGTATGCTTGGCTATGTCGGCCTGCCGCCAATTCAACTTGGCACCCGTAGCCTGGTCCCGCGATGCGCGACACCGGGTAAACATACAGTCTTATAAACGAAGTTCCACATCCTATTCGCCGGATTCCGCTTTTAATTCCGTGATTTATAACCGAACTGAGCTGTGTTCAGCACGACATCGCCAACGCACTGGAGCATTGTCGCTGGCCTTACCGATCACGCCGACCCAACAAGGTGACGCTGTTGACTTCCGATGCGCAGTTCTTTGGACGATGGCTCCCCTTCGTCCGGCTGACGAGGGTTTTCGAAAAAAGTCATGCGATGCAGAGCGATACCGTCCTTGTCCGCTGGGAGACCCTATGTTAGCCAACCGCCGCGCCGGCATACATGCCGCGCCTCAGGAGTATTTATGACAACGACGAATGGCGGTCCCGGACAGACCGCGGCGCAGGACACGCAGCCGCAGCTCACCGTTGTATCTCAATATATCAAGGACTTTTCATTCGAGAATCCCAATGCGCCGCAGTCGCTGGCCCCGCGCCAGGAGCAGCCGCAAATCGGCATTCAGATCAACGTCGGCGCCAAACCGCTCTCGGATACCGATGTCGAGGTCGGGATCAAGCTCGAAGGCAAGGCGGAAGCGGCTGGGGCCATGCTTTTTCGCTTCGAATTGGAGTTCGCTGGTGTATTCCGCCTCCGCAACGTCCCGCAGGAGAGCCTGAACCCGGTCGTACTCATCGAGTGCCCGCGGCTGCTGTTCCCGTTCGCGCGCGAAATCATCGCGACCGCCGTCCGCAATGGCGGCTTTCCACCACTCCTGCTTGATCCAGTGGATTTCGTCAGCTTGTACCGCCAGAAAATGGCGCAGGCTCAACCGGCACCTGCTTCTGCGGCACATAGCTAAGCCACAAGGCCCTCTCTCCCAATCCGATCACAAATTCGCGATGCGCCGCGATGTCGGCTTCGCTTAGCCGTGGCGTGAGCAGCTCCGGCCGTTTGCGAATAATAATGAAACTCTCCGATCCATTCGTTCGACGAACATCGCTCTCAGCGAGACTAAGTTGCGCCTGGCGCGCCCCTATCAGTTCGACATAAACCTCGGCGAGAATCTCGGCGTCGAGCAACGCGCCGTGCTTCGTACGGTGCGAATTGTCGATGCCATATCTTGCACACAAATCGTCAAGCCGGTTGGGACCTGCCGGATGCTTGCGTCGCGCCAATAACAAGGTATCGACCAGCCGCTCCCGTGCGATCGCAGCGCGATCTACGCGCTTTAGCTCAGCACAGAGAAAAGCGTGATCGAAAGCCGCATTGTGGATCACCAATGGTGCATCACCGACGAAGGCAAGAAATTGATCTGCGATATCGATAAACCGCTTTTGTTCCTTCAAAAATTCAGTCGACAAGCCATGCACTGCAAATGCCTCCGGCGGCACATCGCGCTCGGGATTTATGTACGCGTGGAACGTCGATCCCGTCGGGATGCCGTTCAATAGCTCGACGCACCCAAGTTCAACGACACGATGACCTTGGCTGGGATCTAGGCCGGTAGTTTCGGTATCGAGAACGATCTCGCGCATAGAGAGCTTTGCGGCAGAATCACTTGCGTCGTTTAGGTATTGTAGCAATACGGGTGAGAATATCACGCACTTGAGCACGCGCGGCATTAAAACCCTTCGATGTATCCACCACGAAATCCGCCCGCGCGCGCTTGTCGGCGTCCGGCATTTGCTTCGCGAGAATGGCGGCGAATTTCTGCTCCGTCATACCTGGTCGCTCGAATGCACGGGCATGCTGAATTTCGGGCGGCGCAGAAACAACCACCACCGCATCGCAACGCCCTTCGCTGCCGGTTTCAAACAGTAACGGAATATCCAGAACGGCCACGCGCGCGCCCTTGCGGGTGGCCTCGTTGAGAAAAGCTTGCTCGGCGCGGCGGACCAGCGGGTGCACGATTGTTTCGAGCTTTTCGAGCGCAACGCTGTCGCCAAGCACCCTTTGCGCTAGTTTATCCCGATCGACCTTCCCGGCCTTGGTAGTACCCGGAAACGCTGCCTCAATCAGTGGCGCCGCCGCACCCTCATATAGATCGTGCACAGCGGCGTCCGCGTCGTGCACCGGAATACCCTCTTCGGCAAACATTTTCGCAGTGGCGGATTTTCCCATGCCAAGCGAGCCGGTAAGGCCGAGGACAAACATAGGTCAGCCGTCGAGAAACCCGTTCTGCCGCAGAAAGCCCAGCAGTGGCAAAAGCGGCAGACCGAGAATAGTGAAGTAGTCGCCCTCCACTCGCTCAAACAGGTGAATGCCGATGCCTTCCAGTTGATACCCGCCGACGCTGTTCATCGCCGTATCCGCAGCCATATCGAGGTAATCATCAAGAAAGCGGTCAGAGAAATCGCGCATCGTGAGTCGGGCGTTATCAATGCAACTAAAGAGCATTTCTTCATCGCGCATTAATGCAAGCGCCGAGTGAAGTTCGTGAGTTATGCCACGCAGTGTGCGCAAATGTTCGGCGGCCTCCGCCCGATCAGCCGGCTTGCGCAGATGCTTCACACCGATTGCCAACGTCTGGTCGGCGCCCAGCACCAGCCGGCCGGGCAAAGAAGCGGCCACCGCTTCAGATTTCGCGCGCGCCAAATGGCGGGCTACGGCAGCGGCATCAACTACACCGGATTCGACCTCAACAGCGCGCTCATCAATCTGGGATGGGCGGATGTCGAAGCGCAAGCCAACGGCCGCCAGCATCTTCCCGCGAATGTCGCTCTTGGAAGCAAGCACAAGGGGCTGCGGAGCGAGCCAAAGGGCCATAGTCACGTTACCGGTTGGCGACGCCGTTCACTCAAAAGGCGCATGACCGCCGCAGCCGTCTCCTCAATCGAGCGCCGTGTTACGTCGATTGTCGGCCAGTTGTGCTTGGCGCACAGCCGGCGCGAAAAGGAAACTTCTTCGGCGACTGCGATCCTATCGATGTATTGATCGTCGTCGCGATGAGCTTTCAGCCCGAGCAGCCGGTTTTCACGGATCTGCACGATGCGCTCCGGACTGGCATACAGTCCCACGACGAGCGGCCGCGTGAGCCTCTCTACGGCAGGCGCCAGCGGCACACTCGGAACAAGCGGTACATTGCCCGTTTTGACTCCCCGGTTCGCCAGGTAGATCGAAGTCGGCGTCTTCGATGTCCGCGAGACTCCCACCAAAACCACATCAGCTTCTTCAAGCCCCTCAACGTGTTGTCCGTCATCATGCAACATGCTGAAATTCAGCGCATCGATCCGCTGAAAGTATTCGGCATTGAGTACATGTTGGGCGCCGGCGCGATGAATGGTTTCAGTGCCGAGGTAGGACTGGAACACCCGCAGAACCGGCCCGAGCACGGACATGCAAGGCAAGCCCAGCTCTCGGCACTTTTTCTCCAATGCCTGGATCAAGTCCTCTTCCAGCAACGTGTAGAGGACGAGGCCCGGCGATTCGGTGATTTCCGCCAGAGCGTGGTCGAGCTGCTTTTTCGATCGTACCATCGGGTAAAGATGCTCGACCGCCGAAACATTGGCGTATTGAGCCGCGGCCGCCCGGGCCACTGTAATCAATGTTTCACCGGTGGCGTCGGAAACCAGGTGGAGGTGGAAATAACCCGTTTCAAGCATCTGTATAGCCGGCGAGCAGTATGTGGATATCAGTGGAAGAGGCCACGGCTCGACGTTACAGGCAAGCCATCCGCCTTTTGAAGTCCAATAACCGTCCACATGGCTTGAGCCGGGAAAATTACTAGCCTTTGGTAGGCAACTGACCGTGCGATGTGGATAGTCACGTGGGGACAACGGGGTATAGCCGGTTAAACAGCCCGAAAAAGAGGCACTACAGCTGTGGATGTCACAAGACCGGATTGGACCAGATTCTGGATTAGATCTGGCCTTCCAGTGGACAGAATGTTGATCGGAAGGCATGAGTCCAATCAACGCTCTAACAACCACTACAGAGTCTTAGAAGAGTCTTTTAGTGAAAGAAGCCGGATCCGTGAGTGCCTTGGGGAAAAAGCTGTTGCGAGTACTTGCCGGCAATCACGAGTTGGTGCCGCCAATCTGGCTAATGCGTCAGGCGGGGCGCTACCTTCCGGAGTACCGTGCAATTCGGGAAAAGGCTGGCGGTTTCCTGGATCTCTGCTTGAATTCCGCTCTGGCTTCGGAGGTGACGTTACAGCCGGTTCGTCGTTTCGGATTTGATGCCGCGATCTTATTTTCCGACATCCTGGTCGTACCGCTCGCGCTTGGACGCAAAGTCGAATTTTTGGCTGGCGAGGGACCGAAGCTCGAGCCGCTGCGTGACGCCACAACGCTTGCAGATGTCCGACAGACCATCGAGCACGGCGTGGTGGCGCCTGTTTACGAAACGGTCAGCAAAGTAAAGGCGTCGCTCGACGACAGAACGGCGTTGATCGGTTTTTGCGGAGCTCCGTGGACCGTAGCGACTTATATGGTGGCTGGTGAAGCGACCCCTGATCAGGGACCTGCCCGGCATTTCGCCTATCGTGACCCTGAAAATTTCACACGCTTGATTGACATCCTCGTACAGGCCTCGATTGACTATCTGGTGGGCCAACTCAGGGCGGGTGCTGAGGTTGTTCAGATTTTTGACACCTGGGCTGGAGTGTTGGGGCCTGAGCAATTCGACCGGTGGTGCATCGCTCCCACGCAGAAAATTGTGGAAGGTGTGCGCCGTCAAATACCGCAAGCGAAAATCATAGGTTTTCCACGTGGAGCTGGAGCAATGTCCCTACCGTACGTGGAAATGACCGGAGTAAGCGCTCTTGGAATTGACTGGACCTTCGAGCGTTCCATTGCACGCGATATGCTGCAGTCGCGCGTGCCGTTGCAGGGCAACGTCGATCCGCTCGCTTTGCTTGCAGGCGGGACAGCCCTCGACCGCGAGGTCGACGACGTCATGAAAGAACTCGGGAGTGGCCCGCTCGTATTCAATCTTGGCCATGGCATTTTGCCGGAAACGCCAATTGCCCATGTCGAGCGTATGCTCAAGCGTGTTCGCGGGTGGAAGTTGCCTGCTCACCCAAATCCCAAGCTGAATTGACTCGATGTATCTGTGGCTAAAAGCATTGCACATCGTGGCGGTCATCGCCTGGATGGCCGGCATGCTCTATTTGCCGCGGCTGTTCGTCTACCACTCGACGGCCAAGCCGGGCTCCGAGCTTTCGGAAACCTTCAAGGTGATGGAGCGTCGGCTGCTCAATGTCATCATGATGCCGGCGATGATCGTGACCTGGATCGTTGGCATTGTTCTCGTGTTCCAGGGACAATGGCTCGGCGCCGGATGGTTTCACGCCAAATTCGTGCTCGTCGTCCTGATGACCGTGCTGCACGGATTATTTGCACATTGGGTAAATGAATTTAGCTTGGATCGTAATCGCCATTCTCAAAAAACATATCGTATAATCAATGAGTTACCAACCCTTTTGCTTATCCTCATCGTGGTGTTGGTGGTTGTGAAGCCGTTTTGAGTCGCTTGCCAATCCTCTTGCGTGAAACAGCGGCCCAACATATCTTAAGTGCATCCCACCGAACGCAGGCGGATGCATTCGCGTTCCCGGCTCCTATGGTTTGGGCCGGTCGCAGCATCGGGTTCCGGGCTCTTTTCACAAATTCTCGTCACCCAAGACCTGCGATTTCTCTACCAGTCACACGGCGTAAGTCCTTGTTCTTTTTCAAAAACTTCGCCGTAACCCTCCCAAGGACGTAAACCCCCAATGCGGGAAATGAAACTCCAGGACCTCAAGTCCAAGACACCTGCCGAACTCGTCGCTTTCGCGGAAGAACACTCGGTCGAAAACGCCAGCACCATGCGCAAGCAGGAGCTGATGTTCGCAATCCTCAAGCAACTCGCTACTCAGGAAGTCGACATCATCGGCGAAGGCGTGGTCGAGGTCCTTTCCGACGGATTCGGCTTCTTGCGCTCGCCGGAATCCAATTACCTCTCCGGGCCTGACGACATTTATGTCTCGCCAAGCCAAATCCGACGCTTCGGGTTGCGCACCGGCGATACAGTCGAAGGCCATATCCGCTCCCCAAAAGAAGGCGAGCGGTATTTTGCTCTGCTCAAGGTCAATACGATCAATTTCGAGGACCCTGAAAAGGCGCGTCACAAGGTCAATTTCGACAATCTGACGCCGCTCTATCCCGACGAGCGGCTCAAGATGGAATACGAGGATCCAACCAAGAAAGATCTCTCTGCACGTGTGATCGACATCGTCGCGCCTATAGGCAAGGGTCAACGCGCGCTGATCGTGTCACCCCCACGCACCGGCAAGACGGTGCTGCTACAGAACATCGCCCACTCGATCACAGCCAATCACCCGGAGACCTACCTGATCGTGTTGCTCATCGATGAGCGGCCGGAGGAAGTCACCGACATGCAGCGTTCGGTTAAGGGCGAAGTCATATCATCCACCTTCGATGAGCCTGCTTCGCGTCACGTCCAGGTCGCGGAGATGGTCATCGAGAAGGCTAAACGCCTGGTCGAACATCAGCGCGACGTCGTCATATTGCTCGACTCGATCACCCGTCTGGGCCGTGCCTACAACACGGTCGTGCCCTCTTCCGGCAAGGTGTTGACCGGCGGCGTCGACGCCAATGCGCTTCAGCGCCCAAAACGCTTCTTCGGCGCTGCGCGCAACATCGAGGAAGGCGGATCTCTCACCATTATCGCGACTGCACTGATCGATACTGGCAGCCGCATGGACGAAGTGATTTTCGAAGAGTTCAAAGGCACGGGTAACTCCGAACTCATCCTCGATCGGAAGGTTGCCGACAAGCGCACATTCCCGGCGATCGACATCACGCGTTCAGGCACCCGCAAGGAAGAGCTGCTGACCGATCCTGCGATCCTGAAGAAAATGTACGTGCTGCGCCGCATCCTCAATCCGATGGGGACGATGGATGCGATCGACTTCCTGCTCGACAAGCTGCGCAATACCAAGAGCAACTCTGAATTCTTCGAGAGCATGAATACGTGATGGCCGCTGGCTACTGCGGCCGGATTTCGGGCTCTCAAAAAAATGGCCGGGCACCCCCGGCCATTTCCTTTGCAATCAAGATCGACGTCAGAGCGTATTCAAGAAATTGACGAGATCGATCTTCTCCTTATGAGTGAACCCAATTCCGAACCGTTGGTCGTAGAAGTCGACGACGTCCCGCAGGCTTGCCGCTGAACCATTATGGAAATAAGGAGCGCGCGCCGCCAGCCCCCGAAGGATCGGACCTTTGAACCTGCCGATATCCTTGCACTTGCCGGAGATCATCGCCCGGCCCGGGTCGGTGACTTTGTAAACTTTATTCTTGAGCGGATCGCTATCAGGGACGTTAGTGCACTTCAGCGTGAACACCGGCAGCCCGGAGATATCCAGCGCGGGGGGCTTTTTGTCGCCGGCATCGGGCACGCCAATGTTGAGAGGAGCCTTGACCGAATGGTTGCCGATATTCGGTGAGTCGTGACAGGTACCGCAGAAGCCCGGAATGCTGTCGACCTTGAGCTCATCGTTGAGACCCGAAACGGCGGTGATGTTAATCCTGGTTTTGTTGAACAGCTCCTCTCCGCGCGCCACGGAGCGACGATGCTCATTCACCATGCTGCGCTCGTGATTGTTGTGACGCCAGTCATCCGTGATGTTAACGGTCCTGAAGAGTTCGTTGACATTCGCCATCGGCGTTCCGTTGCCATCATGATCGTGGCGCTGCCCGGCGTTCAGCCATGACCGATACAGATCAAAGATTTCCGGCGTAAACGGAATGCCCTTGGGATTAAGCCCAAGCGGGTCGTTGATTCCGATATAAAAGTCCTGCGACGAAAGCGCGACCGGGCCGCCTCTGGCATTGTCGCCGGTCAAAAACTTCGCCCTGTTATCGAAAATTTGGGCGGTGAAGATGCCCTTCTGGAAGGCCACGATCTGCGCCACCTGTTCGGGGGTAGGTGCAGCCTTTGCCTGCGCATGGACCAGCGTAGCGGCAACGGCTTGGCTCTCCAGGGCGGGTTCCCGACCGTCCCACATGATCGCACTCAGGAAGCCGATATTTGTTGTCGGCAGCGGACGTCGGTACATCGATAAAACACCCGAACCGGTCTCGGGATTGGTGCTGCAGCCGTAGGGATCGTCGATTGCCGTGACGACGAATTCCCCTACTGTCGGAACGGCCAGCCCGACGCGGATCAGGCCCTTCTCTGTCAAAAGTTTGTATGCCCGACGCCTTGCCCGCAACGTCGAGACATCGTCGCTCGGGCAAGTCGCGCCGTCGACCAGACGAAAAATGGGATCAGTACCGGCGCTTTTCTCGAACCGCTCGGCGACATCATCCGCGCTCACGCTCCAGGCATTCTCCGGACGATGGCAGGTGAAACAGCTTCTGCCGTTGGTTCCCATATCCTTGAAGAAGGCATTGTTCGCGGTGAATGTTGGCCCGTTAGGCTGGAATGACGCAATCGCACCTTTCGGATCGCGATCCACGCTGAAGCGCTCGATTATGTGCGGAATGCGTTCGACCCCGCGATCGAAATCCTTGTACCGGCGCATCTTCTGCGCATGCTCGATCATCGCGGGCGCAAAATCCGGCCGGCCCGCACTGGCGGAGACTATCTGGGCGGTGCCAATTTGTGGGGCACCGACTATCAAGCTGACGAATGCGATTCCGAAAACAAAATGCTTCGGCCCCGCAACGACATTGGATTTAAAAGAAACTTCGGTAAGCATTTTGCCGCTCCCGTAGCTGTGGCGAAGGTGACCGCCTGAATTAGAAGTCGAGCGGTCAAATTATGGCGGCGGGAACTTGGGTGCGCGTCGGCCGATTGGGGGGAGCGGCTTATTAATTTTAATGTCATATGGCGAGCGGCTTTTTGATTCGTCGTCTGCCGAACAATCCCAGGTTTTCTCAAGCTTTCGGAGGACGAATTAAGAAGAACGCATCGCCGCCACCGAGGCGGGGATATCGCCCGGGCGGATGAGCGGTAGCGAGCAACGCTCCCCAACGCATACGAAAGCCGCAGTGACCGGCGCGGCCTTTAATTTATCTCGTGCCGGATGTGACGTCGGCAGATTCGTTGGACTCACTGCGCGCAGGACAATTCGCTCAACAAATGGTAACCTCAACGCCGCTTGCGCGAATGGTTCTGATTCTTTCCCTGTCACGACAATCTCCGCACCCCGAAGTCGCAAATCGAGGGCATTGAGCAACGCCACGTGGCCGAACAGATTGCGTTCGGCCGCCGAAAGGATTCCGTCGATCAGCAGGTCGGCTTTCTCGCGCCATCTATTGTCCCCCGTCATGACAGCCAGCCGGACAAGGTTTTGCGCGGCCACTGCATTTGGATTGGGCGAGGCATCGTCCTGGGTCGAATGGGGGCGTAGCACCAAATCGGAAGCGTCATCGGCGGAAAGAAAATATCGGCCAGTCTCTGAATCGATATAGTGCGAATCGAATGCCGCCTGCCAATCGAGCGCGCGTTCGAGGTAATTTCGCTCGCCGGTCGCCTCATGCAGCGCCAATGCCGCGCGAATCATGTTCGCAAAGTCGGATGCAAGGCCCGGGAACAGCAGCCTTTGCCCACGCCAGGAGTGCCCAAGCCGGTTCCCTCTGGTCATGTGCTGTTCGATGAAAGCGAAAGCGCGCCTGGCCATGTCTAGCCACGAGAGTTCGTCGAGAATGATTCCTGCATTGACCAGCGCTGCAATCATCAGCCCATTCCAGTCGGCCAATACCTTGTCGTCGAGGCCGGGGCGCACTCTCATGTCGCGTACCGCCAACAGCTCGGTGCGAAGGTGGGCGAGACGATTTTCGTCCTCTTCGGTCCGGGGAAGACCGGCGAGCCGGTTGAGGATGCTGTGACCCTCGAAATTGCCGCCGGGTTTTACGTCGTAGTGGCGGGAAAAAAATTCGCCATCTTCGGTGCCAAGCGCCTTGATCACTTCCTGGTCGGACCAAACGTAAAATTTGCCCTCCTCGCCCTCCGAATCGGCGTCGAGCGAAGCCGCGAAGGCGCGCTCGCGTGTCGTCATCTCACGCGCGAGCCAACCGACAGTTTCGCGTGCGCGCTGACGAAACAACTCGTTGCCGCTGCGTTGAAACGCCAAAGCCAGCAGTTCAAGCAATTGCGCGTTGTCGTAGAGCATCTTCTCGAAATGTGGCACGAGCCATTTCTCGTCCACCGAGTAACGGGAGAAACCGCCGCCAAGGTGATCGTAAATGCCGCCTTCGCTCATGCGCTCGAGCGAATGCTCGACTGTCTCGAAAAAGCGGACGTCGTTGGTGCGAAGGCCGGCACGCCACAGCATCTCCAGAATGGCCGGTTGCGGAAACTTGGGCGCACCGCGCAGACCGCCATTAACGGAATCGAACATGTTGCCGATCTGCATTGCGATGGCAGTGAGTTCCTTAAGTCCGATCGTCACTTTGCCGGCGGGACGCGCTTTCTCGGCCAGACGTGAATGGAGCGCAGAACGATTTTGTTCGATCCTATTCGGCTCCTCACGGAATAGCCGGGCCACTTCCCGCAACACGTCAACGAAAGCCGGACGGCCGAAACGAGAGTCCTTCGGAAAATATGTGCCACCCCACACCGGCTCTGCGTGCGGCGTGAGAAACATCGTCAATGGCCAGCCGCCCTGCTCGCCGAGGAGATGCAGGGCATTCATGTAGATCTGGTCGATGTCAGGCCGTTCTTCGCGGTCGACCTTGATGTTGACGAACAGTTCATTCATCACGCGGGCCGTTTCCTCGTCCTCGAACGACTCGTGCGCCATCACGTGACACCAGTGGCACGCGGCATAACCAACAGAAAGCAGAATGGGCCGGTTGGAAGACTTCGCTTCGGCCAATGCCTCCGGGCCCCAGGTCCACCAATCCACCGGATTGTCCTTGTGCTGGAGGAGATATGGCGATGTTGCTTCGCTGAGGCGGTTCACGTGCGCATTTTCCGAGCAGCCGATCTCGCAGCCTAGCGCGGATCAGGATTGACAGAAATCATTCAGCGCGTGCTGGTTTGTGCCGCTTGCGAGACGCGCCAGATTGTATTCCCGACATCATCGGCGACAAGCAGCGATCCATCCTTCGCAATTGTTACGCCAACCGGACGGCCGAGGGCCTTCTCGTCGTCGCTGACAAAACCGGTAAGGACATCAGTTGGGATGCCCGTCGGCTTTCCATCGGAGAAAGCAACGAACACAACTTTGTAACCGCTTAATGGTCTGCGATTCCACGACCCGTGCTCTCCGATGAAGACGCCGCGCGCGAATTGACCTCCGAGCTTTGCGCCTTCAGCGAAGACCAACCCCAGCGGTGCTACGTGGTTGCCGAGCGCGTAATCCGGCCGAATTGCTTTTGCGACGAGCTCCGGATTTTGTGGTTTTACGCGATCATCGACGTGCTGGCCCCAGTAACTGAAAGGCCAGCCATAAAAGGCGCCATCCTTCACGGACGTGAGATAGTCGGGCACCAGATCGCTGCCAAGCTCGTCACGCTCGTTTACAACCGTCCAAAGCTGTCCCGTTTGCGGTTCCCAACCCATTCCGTTCGGATTGCGCAAACCCGAGGCGAATACACGCGACTGCCCACTCGTTAAATCGACTTCCAGAATAGTGGCGCGCATCTTTTCGGCGTCGAGTCCATTCTCACCTACGTTGCTGTTGGAGCCGACCGTCGCGTAAAGCTTGGTCCGGTCTTTGCTCGGGATGATATTCTTCGTCCAGTGGTGATTAATTGAACCTCCCGGAAGATCCGCCACCTTTTCACCGGCGGCAGTAATCTCCGTTGCACCCTCCTGATATTTGAATCGCATGATCGCGTCTGCATTGGCGACGTAGAGATCGGTGCCGATCAGAGCCATGCCAAATGGCGAATAGAGATTTTTCAGAAAAACAGTCCGTGTCTCGGCAACGCCATCGCCGTCCTTGTCGCGCAGCAGGGTTATGCGGTCGGGGCTCGGAACGCCTGCACCGGCCCATTTCTGAACCTTCTTGTAAGCCCAGCCTTTGATCCCTTTTACATCATCCGGACGTTGAGGCGCATTGCTCTCGGCGACGAGGACGTCGCCGTTCGGCAGCACGAACAACCACCGGGGATGTTCGAGGTTCTTGGCAAATGCGTTAACGCCCAAGCCAGCGACCGCCTTTGGCTTTCCGTCCTCAGGCCATCCCTTGGCCGTCGCGATATTCACCGTTGGAATAAGGGTCTTGTTTGGTGCCGGAAGTACGGGATTGGGCCCAGTCGTCGCTTGCTCAGCTAGTTTGGCATTATCGCTACAGGCAGCGACCAGTAACGCGGCTGCACCGGCGAACAGCAAAGTCAAAGGAGTACGCATGGAATTCCGCTCTCAACACGCGGTGCTGCGCTGGCCATAATACTCCGCGTCGATGCTAGAACGGCCGGTTGCTGCAATTCGTTCCTCGTGCCGCCCATCAGGGCAGGATTGCGAACGCCCGCGCCGGGAAGCCTAGCCCCTTCTGCACCTTTGGCCAGGTCACAACGATCAGGGCGCCTTTGGGCGGGACCTTGTCGAGATTGGCCATGACTTCAATCTGATAGTGGCCGTGCTGAAGGAGATAGGTTTCAGACTCCATTTTGTCGGTCGTGTCGGTGTCCATCGACTCGTGTCCAGTAGCAGTCACACCTCGCTGTTCGTAGAGGAACTTGATCGTCTCAAAGGCCCAGGCGGGAAACGGGCTGCGTTTGAAGCGCTCCGGGTTGGCATCCCAATCCTTGTACATGTCCGTGCGCAAAGCCACGAAGGCGCCGCGTGGAACGCGGCCGTTTCGCTTTTCCCAAGCCTTAAGATCCGCAACCGAAAACGCATGGTTGGGGTCTTTGGCGAGATTGGGCGTATTGTCGAGCACGATGAGCGGCAAGATCATCTGCTTGAGCGGGATCTGATCCATCGTGATCCCCTTCTCGTCGAAATGTGCCGGCGGGTCGACGTGCGTGCCATACTGTCCAACCATTTGGTAGTAAGTAGCCCGGAAGCCGTCCTTGGCGATGGTATACGGCTCACCGGTTTTTGGGTCGGCCGCCGGTGTCATTTTTGCCTGGCCGAAGCCCGACCATACCGGCGACTCAGATCCGAAACTGTGAGTCAAATCGACGAATTGTTTTGACGCGATCACGCGATAAGCGCGCGCGAGATCGCCTTGTGCGTGCGCGATCGAACCCGGGCAGCCTGCAAATCCAACCGAGAGCAAAATGGCGAGCTGCGGTAGCCTTCGTGTCATGGCGCCCTCCGATAGATCAGGTTTCAAACCGATAAGGCTATTTCGTCGACCGCGCCAATCCTGCGCGGCTTGCCTTAAGGCTTGACCCCTGCCCTGTCTCGGCGCTTCCGTGCGCCGCGATGGCTGAGCCAGCGCGCGAAACTATCTATGCCCTGTCCTCCGGTCGGCCACCGGCGGCGATTGCTGTTGTGCGCATTTCCGGTCCGCACGCGGGCGAGGCACTCAAGACCCTGACGGGGAAAGTGCCAGCCCCACGAACGGCGATGTTGACACGCATCCGCGGATGCGAAGGCGAGGCTGTTGACCAGGCGCTGGTGCTTTGGTTTCCGGCTCCGCATAGCGAAACCGGCGAAGACGTTGTCGAACTTCAGCTTCACGGCGGGCGGGCGGTGATCGCATCGGTGTTTGTGGCCCTTTCGCAAATTGCAGGGTTGCGTCCAGCGGAAGCAGGCGAATTCAGCCGCCGTGCTTTCGAGAACGGCAAACTTGACCTGACCGCAGTGGAAGGCCTGGCCGACCTGGTGATGGCAGAAACCGAGGGCCAGCGTCGCCTCGCATTTCGCCAGATGACCGGCGTACTGGGAAATCGTGCGGAAAACTGGCGGACGCAACTGATTCAGGCATTGGCCCTGATTGAGGCGGGTATCGACTTCTCGGACGAGGCTGACGTGCCGCAGGACCTTGTGGCGCCGGCCTTGCAAATTGCTCGTACGCTCGAAGGCGAAATCGGATCGGTGCTTGCGGATAGCGGGCGCGGTGAACGCCTGCGTGAGGGATTGGTCGTAGCCATTGCTGGTCCGCCCAATGCCGGCAAGTCCACGTTGCTCAATCGGATTGCCAGGCGCGAAGCCGCAATTGTTTCGCCTTATGCGGGCACGACTCGCGACGTGATCGAGGTCCATCTGGATCTTGGCGGGCTTCCGGTGACGTTGCTTGACACCGCGGGGATTCGCGAGACCACGGACCCGATCGAACTCGAGGGCGTGCGCCGGGCACGCGAGCGCGCAACTGCAGCGGATTTGGTGCTTTGGGTGGTGGATGCCGGCGACCCGACGACAGGGTCAATGGACCTCTCCGCGCCTGCTGAAAAAGAGTCGCTCACTACGCCGATCTGGCTGATCCGTAACAAGATCGACCTGCTTCGGGATCGACGAAGAAATGAAGATCAATGTCAAAGCAAGAGAAGCAATGAATCGGATGGCAGATTTACCGAATCGTTAACGGGCGTGGTTAATAATCAGTCAACGCGTACGAATGAACCGGAATTCAGGTCGAGTGAAACGAAGTTCAATGTTTCGGCTGTCTCGGGCGAAGGCGTTGATGCTCTTTTGACTGCCCTCACCCGGCATGCCGAAACTTTTTTAGTCGGCGGCGAATCGGCCTTGGTGACCCGCGAGCGCCATCGGCGGGCGCTCGAAGGCGCGCGTGATGCATTGCGCCGAGCATTGGGACATGACATCGCGAGCCGCGAAGACCTGCTGGCCGAGGAGTTGCAGACCGCAGCGCGAGCCCTTGGCCGACTGACCGGTAGGGTCGATGTCGAAGACATTCTGGACGTCATTTTTCGGGATTTCTGTATCGGCAAATAGGGCCAGCAGTCCCTGCCCTCATTCCCGCGGATGAGCCAGGGTCGACGCTGCCAGGGTGTTTCACGTGAAACATCGGCCGAAAACGGTGATTTTGACCCCCAAGCCTGCCTCCGCTAAAAACTCGCCCTCCGAGGTATCGATGGCCAACCGATTCGACGTTGTGGTTATTGGAGGCGGCCACGCGGGTTGCGAAGCCGCGGCGGCGGCCGCGCGCATGGGTGCGCGCACGGCTTTGATTACCCATCGGTTCGCGACGGTCGGAGCGATGTCTTGCAATCCCGCCATTGGTGGGCTCGGCAAAGGTCATCTGGTCCGCGAGATCGATGCACTCGATGGCCTCATGGGGCGCGTCGCAGATCTTGGTGGAATCCAGTTTCGGGTCCTAAACCGGCGCAAAGGACCTGCTGTACGAGGCCCGCGCGCCCAGGCCGACCGCAAGCTTTATGCGGCCGCAATGCAGGCCGCGATCCGCGCCATTCCAAACCTCGAGGTCATCGAGACCGAAGCTGACGATCTGGTTCTCGAAAACGGCCGGGTAGCCGGAATCAAAACGTCAGAGGGCCGCGAGATTGCGGCCGGCGCCGTTGTGCTTACGACCGGCACGTTTTTGCGCGGTCTTATTCATATCGGCGAAAAGCAAATACCGGCTGGCCGGGTGGGCGAGGCACCGTCGATAGGCCTTTCAGGCACGTTGGAGAAGCTGGGTGTTCGACTTGGCCGCCTGAAAACCGGCACGCCACCGCGGCTCGACGGCCGCACGATCGACTGGTCCGTACTGGAGATGCAGCCTGGCGACGATCCGCCGGAGCCGTTTTCGGCTCTCACAACTCGCATCGAAAATCCGCAGGTCGAATGCGGCATCACGCGCACCGTTGAGGCCACCCACAAGATCATACGTGAGAATGTGCATCGCTCGCCAATGTACTCGGGACAGATCGCAAGTCGCGGACCGCGTTATTGTCCGTCGATCGAAGATAAGATCGTGAAATTCGGCGAGCGCGACGGACACCAGATTTTTCTGGAGCCGGAAGGTCTCGACGATCACACCGTCTATCCAAACGGCATTTCAACGTCGCTTCCGGAAGATGTGCAGCATGCGTTGGTGGCGACGATTCCAGGTTTGCAGAACGCACGGTTTATTCGTCCGGGCTATGCGATCGAATACGATTACGTCGATCCACGCGAACTCGCGCCGACTCTCCAGACGAGACGCTTGCGCGGTTTGTTCCTGGCCGGACAAATCAACGGCACCACTGGTTATGAAGAGGCTGCCGCACAAGGGCTTCTTGCCGGTCTCAACGCCGCGGCTTTGGCGGGCGAGGGGGGTGAGATCGTTCTCGATCGTGCGCAAGCGTATATTGGCGTGATGGTCGACGATCTCGTGACGCGCGGCGTGAGCGAACCATATCGAATGTTCACATCACGCGCCGAGTATCGTCTGCAACTGCGTGCCGACAATGCCGATCGGCGTCTAACCGATCTTGGAATTGAGATTGGATGTGTCGGCGCCGGTCGTGCGCGGGCACATCGAGAAAAATCAGCCGCGCTTCAAGACATGCGAGCGTTTGCAAAATCGGTTTCGCTGACACCGAAAGAAGCGGAACGTCATGGATTGTCGCTCAACAAGGACGGACAACGTCGCTCTGCTTTCGAATTGTTGTCCTATCCAGGCGTGACCGTCGCCGATCTTGCGAAGATCTGGCCGCGCTTCGGCGAACTCGCACCGAAGGTTGCCGAGCAGATCGAGATCGATGCCAAGTATGACGTCTATCTTTCTCGTCAGGCGGCTGACATCGCGGCCTATCGGCGCGATGAAAGTTTTCAATTGCCTGATGATTTCGACTATGCGGCGCTGCCTGGTCTGTCGAACGAGATGAAACAAAAACTCCAGGCGCACCGGCCGCGCACAATCGGACATGCGAGCCGGATCGACGGCGTCACGCCGGCGGCGCTGACATTGCTTGTCGCGCACGTGCGGCGCGGGAAAAAAATTTCCGCGAAATCGGCGTGAGCAAAGGCGGGAAGGGCGCTCTCGACCTTTCGGTCGATAAAGCGCATGCGCTCGCGCTCACGCCTGTTTCACGTGAAACGGAAGAGGGCATCGACCGTTATGTGGAGCTACTGCTCCACTGGCAGCGAAAGCTCAACCTCGTGTCACCCTCCACGCTGCGGGAGTTGTGGACCCGCCACGTGGCCGATTCGCTCCAGCTCATCGCTCTGGCGCCGCAGGCGCGAATCTGGGCTGATTTGGGATCAGGCGGTGGATTTCCGGGCCTGCCAATCGCACTGGCGGGCGAGGCGGGGACCAGGGTTCATCTCATTGAGAGCAATGGAAAAAAAGCAGCTTTCTTGCGTGAAGCAGTCAGAGTGACCGGGGCGAGGGCGGTTGTGCACCAGGAGCGGGCGGAGAAATTTGGGGAAAGCTGCGTCGAAACGGTGGATGTCGTTACAGCCCGTGCCGTGGCCCCATTGAAAACCCTCTGTGATCAGGCGTTTCCTCTATTGCGACGTGGTGCCATGGGCATGTTTCCCAAGGGTCAAGATGTAGATGCCGAATTGACGCATGCCGCTAAATATTGGAGACTCGACGCGTCCAAGGTACCAAGCCGGACAAGCCCCAGCGGTTCGATTGTCGTTGTTCGCAGCCTGGAGCCGATAGGGAACCGATAAAATTAAGTATTTGCTAGTAGTTTCAGAGGCTTAGGCAAGATCTTCCGCTGAACGATGGGATGCGGAGCATGAGCGACCTTCCAACCGTAAACCCGCCCGCCGATCCGCCAGTTGTGCCTTTCGGCAAACCGGCCGTGAAACCCGATGCTGCACGCCCCCGGGTGCTTGCGATCGCCAATCAAAAAGGTGGGGTGGGCAAAACGACGACTGCCATCAACCTCGGGACTGCACTCGCCGCGATCGGCGAGCAAGTTCTGATTGTCGATCTAGATCCCCAGGGTAATGCCTCTACCGGGCTGGGCATCGAGCGCAAGTCGCGCCGCACATCGACCTACGATGTGCTCACTGGTGCGGCGCCGATGCGCGACGCCGTTCTGCAGACCGGCGTGCCCCAACTTTACATCGCTCCGTCGACGCTCGACCTGTCAGGCCTCGAACTTGAAATCGGTCAACAGCGCGATCGCGCCTTCCGCTTGCGCAACGCATTGCGGCAGCTCAACAGCGGCACGCGTGCTCAGGATTTCAATTACGTGTTGGTCGACTGTCCGCCATCGCTCAACCTGTTGACGGTCAACGCGATGGCCGCAGCAGATTCGATTCTCGTGCCATTGCAATGCGAGTTCTTCGCGCTCGAAGGACTCTCGCAGCTTCTGAAGACGATCGAGCAGGTGAAGACCACGCTCAATCCGACACTGTCGATTCACGGCATTGTGCTGACCATGTACGACTCGCGCAACAACCTGTCCGGCCAGGTTGTTGCCGACGTTCGGCAATTCATGGGCAACAAGGTCTACGAGACGATAATCCCGCGCAATGTGCGCGTTTCTGAAGCGCCGTCCTATGGCAAGCCGGTGCTGGTTTACGATCTCAAATGCGTCGGCAGCGAAGCGTACCTGCGCCTAGCCACTGAGATCATCCAGCGTGAAAAAGCATTGAAAGCCGGATAGCGCACTCGCGCGCCGACGGTCGATCACGAAAGAAATAAAGGGGGAAGGGATAAGGTGGCACGGAGTTCAGGAGCTGCGGCAATGTCGGATCACTCGCGATTGGGACGCGGCCTCGCTGCTCTAATCGGCGACGTCGGCGACGAAACCTCGACCGCCGACAGTAGTCGCAAACCCCGTCGAGCACCGATTGAAAATCTCCGTCCCAATCCCCGCAATCCGCGCCGGTCGTTCACGGATTCCGAGCTTGATGAACTGTCAGTGTCGATCCGGGAACGCGGCATTATTCAACCAATTGTCGTGCGCGCGCTGCAGGGCGATGACTTTGAAATCATCGCGGGTGAGCGGAGATGGCGTGCGGCACAACGTGCTGGCCTGCATGACGTGCCGATCGCGGTGGTCGAAGCCAACGATGCGCAATCGCTGGAATTTGCCATCATCGAAAATGTGCAGCGTACGGATCTCAACCCGATCGAGGAAGCAAGCGGCTACCTGGCGTTGATGGACGATTTTAATCGTACTCAGGAAGATGTAGCGCACATCGTCGGCAAAAGTCGGCCACATGTTGCCAACACAATTCGACTGCTCAAATTATCAGAGGCGATAAAACAACTCGTTCGCTCGGGTAAAATATCCGCCGGCCATGCGCGGCTCCTGGTCGGACATCCCAACGCGGAGCAGATAGCCCAAGAAATCATCGATAAGAATTTGAGTGTGCGCCAAGTTGAAGCGCAGTTACAACAAGAAGCAGCCACGCAGCGTCGCGACTCACAGCGCGAGGCGAAGGGCAGTGCCAGTGCCACAAAGGATGCCGATACGCGTGCGTTGGAGAAGCGCCTATCCGACGCATTGGGACTTGCGGTCAGCGTGGATCATCGCGGCGAGGGTGGCACTTTGAGGATAAAATACCGGGATCTGGAGCAGCTGGACTCGGTGTTGAAGAAGCTGGGTGCCTGAGTTTCCTCGCTGTTAAGGCGCGGAAGCATATTGATTTAATCACTATCTCGCCGGAAGAATGCCGATTGGGGCGGCAGGTCACTGCTGGCCGATCCCGTAGGCCGGGGGAACACATTTTATGCATCTTGCGCAATCGAGGAGGCCGCCCAAATGGCCAATGACCCGCCGAAAGCCAAGCGAATTTTACATGTGAAGGTGAAAACGCCCTCGGCCGACGCAACGACACTGCTCACAACCATGATGAAGAATGCCCTGCCGTTATACAAGGCATTCGGAGAGGCACAGGTTCGCTTGCTGCGCAACGCTGACGATCAAACGCAATTCGTCCAAGTGATCGAGTATGAAACGGATCAAGCAGTAGAGCTCAATCGCCAAAAACTTGCCAGCGAACCGATGCTGCAAAACTATTTGCAGGCCTGGCGTACGCTTTTCCCGGGCGCGATGGAAATCGATGTGTACGAAGACATCACCGACACAAGGTGACATGGGTAGCGTCGTTTTGTCTCGTGAGAGGAGGGGGGCGACTGTCGTACGATTGGGCAATAGGCGCTCCGAGAATTTGTCGCTAGGGAATAAATGGTCGATACGCGTGTTATTTCGCCTGACGAAATTCACTGAAAGTGCTTCAACGTGATCGGGGACAATCATGTCGACCATGCAGAGCAGTTCACATCGCGCGTTGTCAGCCGTTGATAATGTCGCTGCAAGTACAGCGGACGTTCTTCTGCTTATCGGAAGAATTCTTCTTGGCTGGATTTTTGTCCGGAGTGGCTGGGGAAAAATTTTTGACATTCCAGCCTACGCGGCGACTTTCCCAGCTCGCGGGCTGCCTACCTTTTTGGCTTACATTGCTGTCCCGGCAGAATTTTTCGGCGGCATTTCCCTGATCCTCGGCCTTGCGACGCGATATGTCGTGCTGGTGATGATTGTGTTTATGCTGGTCGCGACTTTCAGTTCGCACCGGTACTGGGAATTCACAGATGCAGCTGCTCGGCGGGGTCAGGACTCAAGCTTCTACAAGAACCTCGCGATGTTAGGGGGGTTCCTGTTCTTGTTCGTTGTCGGCTCAGGCCGCTTGAGCATCGAAGCCTGGCTGCGCAAGCGATAAAAGCTATCCGCCGCTGCTTGGCGAAACTTCGGCCCTGAGCGCTTGCCCGGCAAAAGAGTCCGGGATGTGCACCACTGGCGCATCCAGGGACTTGGACTTCGGATCGGCTGGCCGGCCTGCAGTTTCGAACGCGTTAGAGTGCGCCGACGCAGTGCGCCATCCATGATTGTGGAGAGCGATGGCGTAGGCAACTCCAACCGGACCTGGCGTCCAATCTTCTCCCGGCAAGAGCGTAATTCTGACGTCCCGAATGACACCCTTTGTCAGGAACGGATCAAAATGCCGCATACTGCGCTCGTTTAGGTCCAGCACCCGGCCGGGCCTGAGTGGTCCAACATCATTGATCTTGACGATCAGCTGCTTGTCGCCGCTTTGCACCAGCGCAAAGGTTGGTTGGTAGAGTCTGCCATAGCGAACGCCACGAAAGCGATTGCGCAACTCAGTTTTTATCGCGGCCGTCCACGCCAGCGGATCGTAGAGTTCGCCCGAAGCAGTCTGCGGACCCCCTTCTTCTTTTCCACCGCGGTAAGGATTGTAGGTCGACACGGCGCCCATGATCGTCGCGCGCGTAAGTGCCGCCTCATCCTGGATGCGTTGCAGGCCGGATATTGCGGCGCGCTTTACCAGATCTCGATAGGCGTAGCCAAAGTCCGATGCCAGTTTGGCCCGGCATAGGAAATCAGATCGGCAGCACTTGAGCTGGGGAGCAGAGTGACAATGTTGTCCAACATTTCCGGTCCAGATGAAGGCGTCGTCAGGAGAGGAATCAAATTGGCGCGCGGAGAAGGCAATTCGACAAGCGACAGAGCCAGAGTGGCCTCGAGCATGCATGCCTTACGGGAATGTGGCTGCAGCTGCCTATCTTCTGTGGCGCTTACAGCCTCGTCGATCGTCGAAGATTCGCTCTCGGTAATTGCCAGGATAAAAACCGCGGGAACAGCGTCGGGAATTGCTGATACCGACAATCGAGAGGACTGATGATCCTCGGCGTCGGAGATCATCCCGGGCAACATGACGAGAGCAATAAGGAGAGGAACCGCTGTCCTGGCGCATCGCGCGATCCAGGAGTGCGGTTGTCTTTGACGCTTGCGAGACGACGCTCGTGCGGGCATCAACACCGTCGCAACTGAACTGCCTTCGAACGCAATCCTTAGGGCTGCCCGCTGAAGCGCCCGTAAAATTGTGAAGGAAAACAATCATCGAGTTTGATGCAATAAATCGTCGAATTTGATCTAAATGCTGACGATGTGCGCCCATGCTTTCTATGTCGTCGAACATCGCGGTTCAATTTCAGGTACTTAAATTAAACGACAGCTGTGACCCACTCGTCTGACCGGGTCGCGATCGAGCAAAGCCGGTCTTGCAATCCCAGGAATTTAATTGAAGATTCGCCGTCCGCTCTGCGGAACTTACTGTCCACAACCGGAAGACCAATGCGTCAACGTGAATTATCGGGCTTTTTTTCTTCCCACAGTTAAGTATCCCGAATACATTCAAGTCTATGCCTGACGAGTTTTTGTCGAATGCGCGCGCGCCGTGATGCCGCTCTACGCCTCCTCAAAACAATGTTGGTGGCGTCAATCGTCATCCCGGTGGCGATTTTTTGTTATGCGAGCTGGGTCAACTATCGAAGTGCATTTGACCATGCCGACGAAGAGCTGAAGGCCTCGCTGAATATCCTGTCCCAGCATGCATCCGGCATTTTCCAGTCTGTCGAGTTGGCCTTTACCGCCGCCGCCGCCATTATCGGGGATCTCACGAACGAACAGATCAAAGCGTCCGAACCGACGCTGCAATCACAGCTGAGCAAGATCGAGAAATCGACCACCGCTATCGATGCGATTTTGATAGTCGATAGGAACGGACAGACGGTGATTTCGTCCGCAGTTTTCCCAATTTCGGGCGAGATCTCGGTTTCCGATCGCGATTATTTCCGGGCCCAGGTCGAGAAGGATGCCGAAACTTACGTCAGCGCGGCTTTGCAATCGCGGGTGAGAAACGAACCGTTTTTCGGCGTTAGCCGGCGCCGTCCGCCACGGGATGGGCAATTTAATGGAATCGTCATGGTGTCCGTGACGCCAAGAATCTTTTTGGATTTCTATCGTGACCTGGCGGCCGAAACGACCGGCAGTTTTACGTTGTCGAAAAGCGATGGCGCGATCCTTGCTCGCTATCCAACGCCGCCAGGAGATATCACGCACTTCAGACCCGACAGCGGATTCATGCTCAGTGTCGTGGATCACCCCGAGGGTGGCTTCGTCACAACCGCACATTCGATTGATGACGTTCGACGGCGGTTTGGCTATCGCAAGCTGGGATACGCCGATTTGTACGTGTCTGCCGGACTGCAGGTTGACACAATTATGTACGGCTGGATGCGCCTGATGGCGAGTCACCTTATCTTCGGAATTCCGGCAACATTGTTCCTCGTCGGGCTTGTCCTGCTCGCGATGCGAAGAACGCGCGGTCTTTACGCGGAATCCGAACGACGCGAACTGGCCGAGCAGGCCCTCCGGCAGTCCCAAAAAATGGAAGCGGTCGGCCAATTGACCGGCGGCGTTGCGCACGACTTCAACAATCTTCTCACGATCATCATCGGGAATATCGGCATCGCCAAACGCGGCGTTGTCGAAGCGCGGGCGGAACGCGCCCTCGACAATGCACTTGTTGGCGCGGAACGTGCGGCGCAATTAACACAGCGGCTGCTGGCCTTCTCACGGCGTCAACCGCTGAATCCGCGCGTGATTGACGTCAACAAACTGATCCTCTCGATTTCCGATCTTTTGGCCCGCACGCTGGGCGAAAATATCAAACTGGAAACGATCGGCGGGGCCGGTCTTTGGAAGGTCGAAGCTGATGCTTCGGAAATGGAATCGACGCTTCTCAACCTCGCCCTGAATGCCCGCGATGCCATGCCCGAGGGCGGCAAGCTCACCATCGAAACGAGCAATGCCTACCTCGATGATGAATATTGCCGTCAGCAAGAAGACCTCATGCCGGGCCAATATGTGCTTGTCGCGATATCTGACAGCGGCGCGGGGATGACGGCTGAAACGATCGACCATGCATTTGAGCCGTTCTTCACGACCAAGGAGGCGGGGAAAGGGACCGGTCTGGGGCTGAGTCAGGTTTACGGCTTCATGAAACAGTCAAATGGACACGTGAAAATCTACAGCGAGCCGGGCGTGGGCACCACGGTCAAGCTCTATTTCCCACGCCGTGAGGGCGACGAAGCAGCGGTTTCCGGCAACGAACAGGTCGGTTCCGAACGCGGGCGTGATGAGACAATTCTGATAGTCGAGGATGATGACGGCGTTCGCCAATACGCGTCGGAAATTCTGCGGGACCTGAATTATCAGATAATCGAGGCGAGGGACTCGGCAACTGCACTTCGTCTTCTTGACGCGGACAAGAAATTCGATCTGTTGCTGACGGACGTGGTGCTACCGGGAAAAAACGGCCGAGAGCTGGCGACGGAAGTAGAACGCCGACGGCCGGGAACAAAGATTATTTTCATGACCGGCTACTCGCGTAACGCAATTGTGCATCACGGCCGCCTGGACCCCGGGACAGCGCTTATCCAAAAGCCGCTGATAGAGCGCGATCTCGCGCGAAAAATTCGACAGGTGCTCGATACGCCTTCCGGCGGCAAATAGCCCGCCTGCCATCAATCCCAAAATCAATCGCGTTTAAACTTTGCTATTGCTTTTACTCTGTTTCCGATGTTCCCGCGGGCTCCATCTTGTTTCGCAGCCGGCCGGTGTCTTTGATCGTGTCGACGACAGTACGGTACGCACTCCTTATTTTATTGCCTACGCTTCGTGAACGGCGCTCGCCGCGCCGCCTGTTTGGTTTTCTCGAAGTCTTCCGTGACTTTTTGCGCTTGCCGGTGGTCGTTCCGCGCCGTTTTCGCGCCATCGGTAATCCTCCGCGACTTTGATGAAATCAGCATAAGGCCAGTAAACGTTTGCAGGAAGCCTCCATACCACCGATCCGATCCAAAACCCATTGCTTCTGGATCGGAACCGGTCCCAACTGCTAAGCATTCGTCCGGCGTGAATCACCGAGGGAGGATGGAAGTGCCTGCTCCACTGAATGGCCAATTGCAGCCTACGATCTATCGATTCAAACTTGGTGAGTTTGAGGTCGCTACTGTTCTGGATGCCAAGGCAATCCGCGAAGGATTGCATCCGCACTACGGTGCAAACGCCTCTCCCGAAGAAGTGCATGCTCTTGCCAGAGCCAACAATATCGACACCCAGCGGTTCGAACATCCCAATATTCCGACAATCGTGAACACGGGAAAGCACCTGGTCCTGTTCGATACAGGCAACGGGGCGCTTCCGCGGGAATACGAACAATTGAGCAAGCGGCTTCCGCCTGGACAATTGGTCGAGCGGCTCGCCGCTGCGGGATACAGGGCGGAGGATATCGACATTGTCGTCATCACTCATGGGCATCCCGACCACATTGGTGGCCTAGTGGAGGGCGGTAAACCCGTGTTTTCAAATGCGCGTTATGTCTTCGGCGCGGCCGAGTTTGATTTCTGGAAGCGCGGCGAAAACGTGCGCGAAGCGCGCAAATTCAATCGTGAACTGTTTGTGAAAATTTGCGTCCCACTGGCTGACCGTTCGACTTTCGTCAAACCTGGCGACGACGTTGTGTCCGGAATTACGGCCGTCGATGCGGCGGGGCATTCGCCTGGCCTACTGGCGTTCCATATCGAAAGTGCAGGAAAGCGGTTCATGATTACGGCCGACACATGCACGCAATACGTGATGGCAGTGCAGAGGCCCGAATGGCATTTCGAAATGGACGACGACAAGGAAAAAGCCGTTACGACGCGCAAGCGCATCCTTGACATGCTTGTGAACGATAAGCTTTTCCTCGCCAGTTTTCACATGCCGTTTCCCGGCATCGGCTTTGTCGATAAAGGAGCGGGCGGCTATCGGTGGGTGCCGCACAGCTATCAATTGAATCTCTGACCCGTGTCGTTGAATTTATCGACCCCAACTGAAGGTTGCCGGCGTCTGCCTTTTGGGTTTGGGCGTCCCGTCGTCGCAGCGCGCAATTCGGTCTTCGACTGCCTGCGCTGTCTTGTTGTCAAACAGGATATAGTGGCAAAGCTTGCCGTCCTGTAACGAGCGGGCGATGCGACCGGTGCGGCCGTCAGCCGTAAGTTCAGTCTGTCCCGTGCTGGCGCGGAGTGCGCCGATCACCATGACAGTGCCAAGATAGACACCCGCGCCGATTACCGTGAGGAAAAATGTTGATACAACGACAAGGTGCCAGAACCTGGCACGCGTTTCTTGCCATCGACGCTGGTCACGCCGGGCTTCGATAACCCGGGCTCTGATTGCGTGGCCCGCAAGCCGGGAAACGGCGTTCATACGAAATTTCTAACGAAAAAGAATTGACCAGTTCTAAATGAATTGGCTTATGCCGGTTTCCGCCCAGTTGAAACGGCGATTAGGCGGCCTTACGCGCATTCCTCGCGAGCGACAGCAGCATTCGTTGCGCAATCGATTCCGCCAGCGGCGAATTTCGCCGCATATCAAGCGAAGCTTCTGACAATTGCTCCATCGCTCGTACCAGGCGCGCCGGCGTCCAGGCGCGCAGTGCTTCACTGACGGCACGTTCGCGGCTGAAATGCACGGGAGGCGCTGCGCGCCTCATGGCAAACTCAATTGAATCTCCGCCTTCGATCGCAAGCTTCATCTTGTGCAAATTAGCCACTTGGCGGATAGCCGCGGAAACAATTGCGGCCGGTGACGAGCCGCTTGCGCGCGCCTTGCCGAATTCATTGTCTGCCTCTGCCGCCTTTCCGGCAAAAACGGCATCGACTAATCCGTCAAGTGCTATCTGCGAGGCATCTGCTACGACCGCGATCACATCATCGAGGCCGATTGTCTTTTGGCCTTGCGCATACAGCACCAGCTTGCGGATCTCGTTGCGCGAGGCCTGCCGATCTGCTCCGAGCAAAGCGATCAGCTCGCCTCGTGCGTCAGGTCCAATCGTGAGGTTATTTGCGCGCATTTCTTCGTCGATCAGCGAGGCGAGCGCGCGCTCGTTATCCGGGTAACATGGCAGCGCGGCAGCGACTTTTGCTTTCTCGCATAGCCCACGCAGTGGAGAGCTCTTGGTGAGGTTGCCCGCTTCAATGATGACACGGCATTCAGGGGAGGGCGCATTGACAACGGCTTCAACAGCGGGGCCAATATTTCGCGATCCCGCCTTCACCAGAACGGCACGTCGGCTGCCAAAAAGCGGCACGGTATGAACTTCCTCCACAAGCCGCGCCGGGTTTGCCGTCAACTCATCGCCCTCGATGCGCGCCAGAGCAAAGGGGTCGCAGGGGTCGTCGACAGACGCACGCATCAACGCGTCGACGCGCTCGCGCACCAGTCCCGTATCGGGTCCAAACACGAGGAATATGGAATAGGCAGGAGCTGGATTGGCAATAACGCGATCGACGTCGGAGGATTTAACGGCCGTCATGATGCTGCGGCGAACTCAGGTGCCCGCAACGAAATAGGAGGCCAGTCTTGAGCGAATATTTTCAGCAATTTCCTTCGCCGCACGATTTTCAGCGTCGCGCAGACCGCGCTCGCCTGCGAACCGTTGTTGCTGACCCGGGATATTGTAGGATACCCGCGCGAAAGTCTGGCCTCTCACGACAACTTTTCCTGTCGCAAGGTCGGTCAGTGTATAGTTGCTGTCGATTCCGTAATTGTTGATATCGGAGCGCGCGGTATTGATATCGACAATCACCTGGAGCTGTTGTGCAGTCAGTTTCACATCGAGGCGGTGCGTCGGAGAAGATCCGCCGCCGCCGCCCGTAAGATCGTAAATCAGTTCACTGCGTACGCCCACGCTCACGCGCGAAAGCCGGGAGCCGCCCGGCGCATCGATCGGCGCGACGTCGACACCGCTCAGCTGACCGGCGACGCTGGCGCTGCCCGCAGGCGTAGGCCGTTCGGCGTAAAGCGGCTGAAAACAGCCCGCGGTCAGACCGGCAAGCGCCAAGGCGCCGACAAATCTGACTATCCGCCTCGTGTCAGACAACGACATTCACGATCCTTTGCGGGACGACAATGACCTTTTTCGGGCTTTTACCGTCCAGCACCTTTTTTACCGCATCAAGGGCAAGAACGGCAGCCTCTATGTCAGATTTTCCTGCATCCCGGGCCACCGTCACGTCCGCCCGCTTCCTTCCATTGATTTGGACGGGCAAGGTAATATTGCTTTCCAGCAACAGATCGGCCTCGAGTTGTGGCCAATTCTCCGTAGCGACCAAGGTCTTATACCCCAACCTCGCCCAGCATTCTTCCGCAAGGTGAGGCATCATGGGGTGAAACAGCCGTACGAGGATGCCACCGGCTTCATGCAGCGCCCAGCAAAGGTCGCTTCCGGGGGGCTCTTCGATATTGCCGATGGCATCGCCGAGGGCGTTGGCAAGTTCGTAGATGTGGGCAACGCAGCGATTGAAGCGCAGTTTATCGATATCTTCGGAGACATGCGCCAGCGCACGGTGAGCGGCCTTGCGCACCGTGATGGCCTGTTCGCCGAAGCTGGCCGGGCGCGTCGCCGGTGCATCAATTTCGGCGATGTCACCGACAAGACGCCACAGGCGTTGCACAAAACGCCAGGCACCCTGCACACCTTCCTCGGTCCAGATTACGTCGCGATCGGGCGGCGAATCGGAAAGCATGAACCAGCGCGCAGTGTCTGCGCCGTAGGCAGCGATGATGTCGTCGGGATCCACCGTGTTCTTCTTCGATTTTGACATTTTCTCGATGGAGCCGATCTCGAGCGGTTCGCCTGTCGAGACCAGCACTGCTCTGCGGTCTTCGGCGGTACCTTCGATCTTTACGTTGGCAGGTTCGATCCAATCGCCGTTTTTTGCACGGTAGGTTTCGTGCACCACCATGCCTTGGGTGAAAAGCCCGGCGAAGGGCTCGTCGATATCGATGTGCCCTGTCTTCCGCATGGCGCGAGTGAAGAAACGTGAATAAAGCAGATGCAAGATCGCGTGCTCAATGCCACCGATGTATTGATCGACCGGGAGCCATTCATTTGCGACCGTGCGGTTCGTAGGCGCTGTTTCGATCCAAGGATCGGTAAATCGCGCGAAATACCAGGACGAATCGACGAACGTGTCCATCGTATCCGTTTCGCGGCGAGCGGGGCCGGAGCATTTCGGACATTTGACGTTCTTCCAGGTCGGATGGCGGTCAAGCGGGTTTCCCGGCTTGTCGAAACTCACGTCGTCAGGAAGGGTCACGGGAAGATCTTTTTCGGGAACCGGCACGGTGCCGCAACGCTCGCAATGAATAATCGGGATGGGGCAGCCCCAGTAACGTTGCCGCGAGATTCCCCAGTCGCGCAGCCGGTAGTTGACCTGTCGCTGCGCGACAGGCCTGTTACCCCGCATCTCCTTCTCCAATCGCCTGGCGACTTCTTCCTTGGCCTCCTCGATGGTCATCCCATCGAGGAAACGGGAATTGATGATTACGCCGTCGCCGTCATAGGCCAGGTCAGTGATGACAAAGGTCTTGGGGTCCTGACCGGGTGGGCACACCACCGGCGTATTGCCGAGGCCATATTTGTTGACGAAGTCCAGGTCACGCTGATCATGGGCAGGGCAACCGAAGATCGCTCCGGTGCCGTAGTCCATCAAAATGAAATTGGCGACATAGACCGGAAGTTTCCAATTGGAATCAAACGGGTGTATCGCCTTGATGCCGGTATCGAAGCCGAGCTTTTCGGCAGTATCTATTTCGGCCTGCGCCGTGCCCATGCGGTGACATTGCTCGATGAACGCCGCCAGTTTTGGATTCTTGACGGCGGCCGCTTGTGCCACAGGATGATCGGGCGATAGCGCCATGAACTTGGCGCCGAACAAGGTATCGGGACGAGTGGTGAAGATCTCCAATTCGGTTTCCTTGTTCGGAGTGGTCGCCGGATCCAGAGTAAAACGCAGCAGCAGCCCTTCAGAGCGCCCGATCCAGTTCTTCTGCATAAGCCGGACCTTGTCCGGCCAACGCTCGAGCGTATCGAGTGCCTTCAATAGATCTTCCGCGTAGTCGGTGATCTTGAAGAACCACTGCGTCAGTTCACGTTGCTCGACGATCGCGCCGGACCGCCACCCGCGGCCATCGATGACTTGCTCATTGGCAAGAACGGTTTGATCGACAGGGTCCCAGTTCACCTTTGACTCTTTACGCTCGACCAGTCCCACTTTTAGAAAGTCGAGAAACATCTTCTGTTGGTGCTTGTAATAAGCCGGGTCGCAGGTGGCGATCTCGCGGGCCCAATCGAGGGAAAGTCCCATAGATTGAAGCTGTTTTTTCATTGCAGCGATGTTGTCGTAGGTCCACGTCTTCGGATGGACCTTGCGATCGATGGCGGCGTTCTCGGCCGGCATGCCAAAGGCATCCCAGCCCATTGGATGCAGCACGGCATTGCCCATCGCGCGCTTATAGCGAGCGACCACATCGCCCATGGTGTAGTTGCGTACATGGCCCATATGGATCCGACCCGACGGATAAGGGAACATCTCGAGCACGTAATATTTGGGCCGCGGGTCTTCGTTTCGGGTCGCGAAGATGCTGTGATCGGCCCAGACTTTCTGCCAGCGGGCCTCAGCCTCGCGGGCGTTGTAACGCTCGTTTTTGTTCGTATCGGCGGTCATTGTGCGTCTGCAGCGGCGCGCGGAAGTGACACGAAACCGGTCGAACGGTCAACCGGCTTAGGAACATTCTGAAAACGCGCAACTACCGCAGGATAACTTAGGTAATTCCGAGTGCGCGGCGCACCGCGTCTAAAAGCGTGGCTCGGTCGTAGGGTTTTTCGATAACGGGGGCGTGGGGAAATTGGCCGGCATGCACGTCGTCGATTCGCATTCCGGTCAAGAAAATGAATGGGGTGCCTCTTGCGGCGAGCAGGGCGGCAAGCCCGAGACTGTTTATGTCCGGAGCGCTTAATTTTACGTCGAGCACCGCCAGGTTGAATTCCGGCTCGCCGCGGAGCAGCGCGAGTGCTTCAGGCACGCTGGCGACGGCAGCTACGTATTCTGCTCCAGCCAATTCGAGTGTTTGCTGAATGTCCAGGGCGATCAAAAATTCATCGTCCAGCACAAGACAGCGCTTGCCGGAAAGCAAAGTACCCGACTCTGGCAAGGCTGGTGTCTCCGGGGATGGAACTTTCTTTTGTCCTACGAATTGTCGATTGCAGCATTTAAAAAAGACACAGGCCGCGAAAATTCATGGTTGGACAGCTATCAGCAGCGTTGACTAGCTTTGGATGCGGGCAATTTTTCTGAGCCGACATATGGCTTCTTATGATTATCGGAGCAGTACGGCCGAATGGGTCTTTCACGCCTTGCGATCAGTGTCCGCTGCGCAGGCGGCCATCGCTGCGCGAGTTCTCGACTGAAGAACTTGCATTCGTAAAATCATTCAAGGTGGACGAACTTCGGGTTGAGGCCGGAGCGAGTTTTCTGCGCGAAGGCACGCGCAGCGAATATCTCTATTCGGTCCTGAGCGGCTGGGCCTTTCGCTACAAGATGCTCGACGATGGGCGCAGGCAAATTCTCAACTACGCTTTGCCGGCCGATATGCTGGGTTTGCAAGGTGCGCTCATGAACGAGATGGAGCACTCGGTTGAGGCGCTCACGCCCCTGGTCCTCTGCGTGTTCCCGCGCGGCAAACTGTGGGACCTTTACAGTCGTCTTCCCTCGCTGGCGTTTGACATAACATGGCTTGCGGCACGTGAGGAGCAACTTATCGATGAACATCTTGTGAGTCTTGGGCGCCGCACCGCGCTTGAGCGTGCAGCCTATTTGCTTTTGCACCTGTTTGTGCGGGCGGAGGAGGCCGGTCTGGTCAAGAACAGGAGTATCCAGTTTCCATTCACGCAGCAGCATCTGGCCGATACGCTTGGCATGTCACTGGTGCACACAAACAAGACGCTCAAGCGTCTATTCCTCACCAAGACAGTTCATTGGAAAGATCGCGTGTTTGAAATAGTCGATCGCACCGCGCTCGCCGGCATCGCTGGCAGCGATGTTACCCCTCATCGACCCCGGCCCTTTATTTGAAGTCGAGTGAATGGTGAGTTATAGGCAGCGAATGGCTGCCGCCCCTTCCGCGAATCTGGTTCAGGTTCGCACCGAAATAGTCAGAGCATGCCGCGATGCCGGCCGCGATCCCGCGGAGGTGACACTGATTGCGGTGTCCAAGACCTTCGCGCCTGATGCAATCGAATCGGTGATCGCTGCGAGTCAGCGCGTCTTCGGAGAAAATCGGGTCCAGGAGGCAAAAACGAAATGGCCTTCTTTGCTTTCGAGGCATGAAGGCATTCAATTACACCTGATCGGCCCTCTTCAGTCCAACAAGGCAAAAGACGCGGTTGCTCTATTCGATGCGATCCATTCCGTCGATCGAGTCAGCTTGTGCGAGGCGCTGGGGAAAGAAATCGGGAAGCAAAAACGGCAACCGGTCCTTTTTGTTGAGATCAACACCGGCGCAGAGACGCAAAAAGCCGGCGTGCTGCCGCAAGACGCTGACGGCTTTCTCGCGGCGTGTCGCGACCAATTTGGGCTGAGAATTTCCGGCCTCATGTGCATTCCTCCCCTTGACGAAGCTCCCGGGCCCCATTTCGCGCTCACTGCCAAGATTGCGAAACGCAATGGTCTGAAATTGTTGTCGATGGGAATGAGTGCCGATTTTTCCGCAGCGATTGCGCTTGGCGCGACCCATGTTCGTGTAGGTAGCGCGATATTTGGTGAACGGGCCAAGTAAGAGCGACCGGGAAGGGGCTACTCGACGACGATTCTCGTGCGGGGGCCCAGTCGAGCAAGAATTCTGCGCAACGAATTGATTTCCAGCGCGACGCAACCCGCGGTCGGAGTAAATCCTTGCCTTGCCGCATGAATAAATACCGCGCTCCCGCGGCCGGCAACGCGTGGACGCGTATTGTGATCGATCTCTATGATGAAATCGTAGAGATTGTCCTTGCGCGCCAGCCGATCGGCATCTGCGTCTGCTGGCACTTTGATCGGTCGATTGTACCGCCGGTCGGCGGGATTTTCGCACCAGCCGTCATTGGAGGTTATTCGTTGCACCGGCAACGACGTGGTCGGGCGCGGATGCTTATCTGCGCGCCACCAAAGCTGCCTTAGCCGGAAATTGCCGCGTGGCGTGCTGCCATCGCCTTCCCGCTTGTTGGCCTTGATGCCGCCACGCCCGAGTGCCACTGGCAATGCCAGCATTCCTGCTATGAGCCAGCCGCGGCTTGAATCGCCTGCCTTGCGGCGTACTGTGATGCGGGACAAGGACCGTTTGGGCATTGTGACGGACTATTGGCCTAAATGGCAGTTCCTGCTTGCTCTTTTAGCGATGAATGTTCTATTCCGCGACTGCGGCAAGCGCTGCGTTTGCGTGCTTGAAAGGCCTTGGGACGATGGCCAATAAGCGAACAATTCTGATTGTCGATGACGACGCCGAACTTCGCGAGGCATTGGTCGAGCAGTTGGCGCTGCACGAAGAGTTCGAGGCTGTCGCTGTCGAAAGCGGGACCAAGGGAGTGCAAGCCGCGAAAAATGGACAAGTAGACCTGGTGATCATGGACGTCGGCTTACCGGATGTGGACGGTCGCGAGGCGGTGCGCATTTTGCGCAAGAGTGGCTTCAAGGCGCCAATCATCATGTTGACTGGGCATGACACCGACTCCGACACTATTCTCGGCCTCGAATCCGGTGCGAACGATTATATCACCAAGCCTTTCCGATTTGCGGTGCTGCTCGCGCGCATCCGCGCACAACTGCGGCAGCACGAGGCGAGCGAAGACGCAGTATTCATCATCGGGCCCTATACATTCAGACCCAGCTCCAAGCTGCTGCTGAGTCCCAAGGGAAACAAAGTTCGGCTCACGGAAAAAGAGACAGCCATTCTCCGCTATCTCTATCGGGCGGGGCAAAAACCGGTGTCGCGCGAGACACTGTTGCAGGAAGTATGGGGCTATAATTCCGGCGTCACCACCCACACGCTCGAAACCCACATTTACCGTCTGCGGCAAAAGGTCGAAAAGGACGCGGCCGCTCCGGCTATCTTGGTGACTGAAGCCGGCGGTTATAAGCTCGTTCCGTGATTCACGCACACATCAATTCGGCATTCCGCGGATAGACGGTATGGGTCTCGAAGAAGACATCGCCTTTTTCGAACGAGTGCCGCCGTTGGCGGCGCTCGGCAAGCAAGCATTGCGGATTCTGGCGATCGGCGCTGAAACACGTCATCTACAAAGCGGAGCGGTGCTCTTCTATGCCGGCGAACTTGCTGACGGCGGATATGTTGTCCAGGAAGGCTCGCTGCTGCTTGAACCAGGCACGCTGGCCGAAGGCAACGAAATCACCGTCGGTCCCGGAACGCTGATCGGCGAGCTGGCCTTGCTTACCAACACGGTGTGTCAGGCAACGGCGATCGCGAAGGAACCGACAGTCGTCGTGCGAATACCGCGCAACTTGTTCAGAAAAATGTTGGAGGGTTATCCGGCCGCCGCGGAGAAGCTGCGCGACAGCATGACCGAACGGCTACAGGCCTGGTCCAAGGAGCTCGCTAGCGTGAAGATCGACCTGGAAAGACGTGGGAAGCGCTGACGCTCGCCGCTCGTTTAAAGTTCGATCGTGGCTGTTACCGGCACGTGGTCGGACGGGCGCTTTGCGCCGCGATAATCTTTCGCGATTCTGATTTCCGAAATGTGAGCAGCGAGCGCGTCCGAGGTCCAGACATGATCAAGCCTGCGGCCGCGATCAGCCGTGCGCCAGTTGTCCATCGCACGGTAGCTCCACCACGTGTAGAGTTTCTCCGGCTCCGGCGTGTGCACGCGCATGCAATCAACCCATCCACCTGACTTTTGCGCCGCAACGAGCTTCTCGCATTCGATCGGCGTATGCGAAACCACCCTGATCATTTGCTTGTGGCTCCAGACGTCATGCTCGAGCGGCGCAACATTGAGGTCACCCACCAGCATGGCATGTGTCGATCTTTCAGGCCGCAACCCATTATGCGCCTGCATTTCGACAAGGAAGTCGAGTTTGTGCCGAAATTTTGGATTGATGTCCGGGTCAGGCTCGTCGCCGCCAGCGGGCACATAAAAATTGTGAAGCGTAATCGGAGCTTTCAGCTTCGCGCGCTCTCCCAATGTTACGGAAATATGCCGGCAATCAATCTTCCCGCAAAAATTTTGAATGTCGACCTGTTCAAAGGGAATGCGCGAAAGCACAGCAACGCCATGATACCCTTTTTGTCCGTTAAGCGCCGCGTGCTCATAGCCAAGACGCCTGAAACGCTTCATTGGGAAGATGTCGTCCGGACATTTCGTCTCCTGCAGGCAGAGCACGTCCGGTCGCACGCTCTTGAGAAATCTGGCGACCAGATCAATGCGTAGGCGCACCGAATTGATATTCCAGGTCGTGATTTTCAGTGACATTTGCTTGCAACATAGGGCTTCGCGCGCGGACTTTCCATTCGCCCCGGCTGCGATTGACCCGGCCATCCACGTGTTAATTTTTTTGCCGCCACAAAGACGGCATGCGCGACACAAAGCCGGGCATGACGCATGCCGCCGGATATTCAATCAATTGGAATTGGAATTGGGATAGCGGGTGTAGTCGATTTTGAACAATCCCGGATCGGGACGCTTGCTGGTGTCAAGATTATACACCGCGACGGTGGTGTCGAAGCCCTGCGGGTCGGTTACGGTCCATTGCTTGAGCTGCATATCCTTGGCGCTGAACATGATCATCAGCCGGCTGGTGCCGACAATTCCGCTCTTTTCCTCAGCGACCACCGTGACGAATACGTCGTCGGCATAGACCGCAATCAGATGCGTATCCTTCGCGAGGTCGACGCGATCGGCGAGCAGGAACCGCAAGGGTGTCTGTGACAAAGGATAGACGTCCTGGGTTGCCAGCCGGCGGTCTCGCACCACCACCGACGAACCGTCCGCGATCAGCTCTATGGGACTCGGGTCGTCGTACTCAAATCGAACCTTGCCCGGCTTGGAGATGTAGAAATCTCCCTGGGTTCGGCTGCCGTCCGGACCGACCTGGATGAAATTTCCGGTCAAGGTCTGCACGCCGGACAAATAGGTGTTCACGCGGTCGACGATGCCGCGTTGTTCTGGGGTGAGGGTGCCCTGCGGGCTGGGCTTGCCAAGCAGTGCCGCGAAAGGATTGGAGACCGGATTTTGCTGTCCCGGTGCAACCTGCCCGCGGGCTGGAACCGAAGGTTTGGCTACCGGCGCGGGCCCGGTTGGCTGCGCCTGCGACGCTGAAGGGCGGGACGATGGAAGGGGAACGCCCTGAGCGGCGGCCGGAACGGCAAGACAGGCAAACAATGCTGCCAACGCCAATTTATGGCCAGTTTGCCTCTTGTTGTGAGCCGCCATCATGTTCTCCGCCTCGCGCCCCCGCGGTATCGCGATGGGCTCTATATGGGCCAGCTGTGGCGATTTCGCGGCCCAGGTTCCCGGCAATCTCTGGCTTAATCGTGAAGCTGACGATTCTCAATAGCGCTCGTCGGCAGGATCTTCAGGAATCAGGATCTCGCGCTTGCCCGCGTGGTTGGCCTGCCCAACGATGCCCTCTTCTTCCATGCGTTCCATAATAGTGGCCGCGCGGTTGTACCCAATCTGAAGACGGCGCTGGATATAGGAGGTCGAGGCTTTGCGATCGCGCCTGACAATGGCGACGGCCTGCTGGTAGAGATCGCTGCCATCTGCGGCTCCCATCCCCGTCGAATCAAAGACGGGATTGCCGTCCTCATCCTCCTCTCCGCCCGCCGTGACCTCCTCGAGATATTCCGGCACGCCCTGCGACTTCAGATGCCGGACCACCTTTTCGACTTCGTCATCCGACACAAAGGGTCCATGCACGCGGCTGATGCGCCCGCCTCCGGCCATAAGAAGCATATCGCCCTGACCGAGCAATTGCTCGGCGCCTTGCTCGCCCAGGATGGTGCGGCTGTCGATTTTTGAGGTGACCTGGAACGACACGCGGGTGGGGAAGTTCGCCTTGATGGTGCCGGTGATGACGTCTACCGACGGACGTTGCGTGGCCAGAATGACATGAACACCGGCGGCGCGCGCCATCTGCGCCAAACGCTGGATGGCGCCTTCGATATCCTTGCCGGCCACCATCATCAGGTCGGCCATCTCGTCGACCACCACCACCAGGTAAGGCAACGGGTCGAGGTCAAGGTCTTCCTTTTCGTAAACCGCCTCACCGGTCTCTTTGTCGTAGCCGGTATGGACGGTGCGCGTGAGTGTCTCGCCCTTTGCCTTGGCCTCGACGACGCGCGCATTGTAGCCGTCGATGTTACGCACACCGAGCTTCGACATTTTCTTGTAGCGGCCTTCCATCTCGCGCACGGCCCACTTGAGCGCGACCACGGCCTTCTTGGGATCGGTGACGACGGGCGTAAGCAGATGCGGAATAGCGTCATACACAGAGAGTTCGAGCATCTTTGGATCAACCATGATCATCCGGCACTGGTCGGGCCGCAGACGATAAACCAGCGACAGGATCATCGTGTTGATCGCGACCGATTTGCCGGAACCGGTCGTGCCGGCAATCAGCAGATGGGGCGTGCGCGAGAGGTCGACGATCACGGATTCTCCGCCGATCGTCTTTCCAAGACAGAGCGGAAGTTTCGCGGCGCTTTCGTTGTAATCCGTGCCGGCGAGCAGTTCGCGCAGATACACTTTCTCGCGGGTCGGATTGGGCAATTCGATACCGATTGCGTTGCGGCCGGAGACCACTGCAACGCGCGCTGATACCGCGCTCATCGACCGCGCGATATCATCAGCAAGGCCGATCACCCGCGACGACTTGATGCCGGGCGCTGGCTCCAGCTCGTACAGCGTGACCACCGGTCCAGGACGCGCATTGATGATTTCGCCGCGCACGCCGAAATCCTGCAACACGTTTTCAAGCGCCGCGGCGTTGGCCTCGATGATGTCACGTGACAAGGTGGTCCGCTCGCTTGCGCGCGGGGCGGCCAGGAGGTTGAGTGAGGGCAGCACATAACCGCTGCCCGAGCGGCGCGAAGGAGCCCGCGCGGACGCACGGCGCCGGCGCGCGGGTGCGTCCTCTTCCTCTTCGTCCTCATCTTCGTCCTCGATCTCGTCCTCGCGGTCGAGATCACCTGCATCGAACCGGGGCTCATGACGCGGACCCTGAGCCGCCTGGGCCGAAGCGCGACTTTCACCTCGGATCATTCGGCCAATACGAGCCTTCCAGCTCAAGAGCGCGTGCACGATCATGCCGAGCCACGGGGAAGCGCGATCCTCCTCCGGCTCCACACTTTCGTCTTCGTCTTCTTCCTCGATGTCGCGTGCAACCGGCTTCTCACGACGGTCGGGTGCGCGGGCGGCCACCACCAATGTTGCTGCTGTCGCGAGACCGAGCGCTGTTCCCAACAGGACACGCGCCACCCAGCCGAGCGGCGCGCCGAATACCATTGCCGGCAAACGCAAGACCGCATCGCCGGCGACGCCGCCCAGGCCTGTGGGGAGTGGCCACGACCCAATATGCGGGAGCGTTGATGCGAAGGCGGCAGCAAGGACCATGGCGAGTATCCAAAACAGACTGCGCCACTTTTCGCCGACCGGTCTATGTGCCAGCAAACGCCAGCCCAGCAGAGCTTCCGGAACCAGAAGCAGAATGGCGGTAAGGCCAAGCAGCTGCATCGCGAGGTCGGAGAAGATTGCGCCGGGATAGCCGAGGAGATTGTGGATCGGCTTTTGCGTTGCGTGGCTGAGCGACGGATCCTGGACCGACCATGTGGCCAGGGCTATGGCGCCGAGCACCGCGAGTGCGATGAGAGAAAGGCCGGCAAGCTCGCTCAGGCGCCGCCGGACGATTTCACGCAAATGCTCGGCGACGAAAGCGATGACGTCGAGACTGCGGTCTGATGCTCGCATGCGGTTATATCCTCAACCCAGCACCGCGACGAGGCGATGCAGCGCCTCCGCCGTGGCCGCCTTGTCCTGCACCATCGCGACGCGGATATAATCCGCGCCCGGATTGCTTCCGTCGCTCTGTTCGCGCGCTAGATAGCGCCCCGGCACAACGCGAACACCCGCCTCGGTCCAGAGGCGCTTTGTTACAGCCTCGCTGCCGCCTTGTTTCGAGACGTCCAGCCAGAGGAAAAATCCGCCCGCCGGGCGCTCATATCCGTAACGGTCGCCGATGATCTGGTCGGCGAGATCAAACTTCTCGGAATAGAGTCTGCGGTTATCGCTCACATGCGCCTCGTCGTTGTAAGCGGCGATCGCCACATATTGGGCGGGTGTCGGCACCTGCGGCGCCGCGATGTTCCGCAATTCAAGGTACGGCGCGAGAAACCGTCGGTCGCCGGCAGCGAAGCCGACGCGCAGGCCGGGCAGGCTTGAGCGCTTCGACAGCGAATGGAAAACGACCACGTTGGCGAAATCGGGCCCAGAAACTTCCAGCACGCCGGGCGGCACGTGCTCGCTGTAAATTTCGCAGTAGCACTCGTCGGCGAAAACCAGAAAGTCAAAGCGGCGCGCCAGTTTCACCAGCCTGGCGAGATAGTCGCGATCGGCAACGGCGCCCTGCGGGTTGGATGGAGAGGCGATGTAACAGGCGACGGTACGCGCGAGCAGCGTGTCGTCGAGCGCATCGAGATCGGGCAGAAAACCGCTCTTGCGCGTCGCCGGCAGATAGACCGGCTCGCAATCGGCCGCGAGAGCACCAGCGCTATACGCGGCATAGAACGGATTCGGGATCAACACCACCGGCTTGCCGGCGCGCCGCGTGACCCAGCGTCTGGCCGCGATCGCGGCAAGGAACAGTCCTTCCCGCGTGCCGCTGAGAACAAGCACTTCGCTCTCCGGATCGACCGGGCGCGCGAGCCTGTAGCGTCGGTTCAGCCAGCCGGCGACCGCGCGCCGGAACGGTTCGATACCTTTGTTGGCAGGGTAGCGGCCGAAGTCGGCGAGATGCGCGGCGAGCGTCGGCCCGACAAAGGCGGGAATTGGATGTTGCGGCTCGCCCACTGACAGATTGATCGGCGGCTTGCCGGGTTCGATTCCCGCGATCAGCTCGGTTAGTCGCACGAAAGGCGAGCGGGAATCGACCGCCGGAGCAGACGAAGAGGCAGGCTCGCGCTGGGCGGTCATCATGGACATGCGTCAACACAGCGGGCCAGGCCCGCCACACAGGGCTTTCGACACAATAAAGAGGGCGAGGTTAAGACCCGATTAACCAATCGGTAGCGGGCCTAATGCAGGACATCTCGCAGGTCTAAGAGAGGCCCCGGTCCTTGCGAACCGGGGCCTCGACGGAAGGGACAGTGCCGGGTTTCCGCCCCTACCGTTAGCTTTTTGCCCTACTGGACGACTTCGCCATGCAGCGCGAGGTCGAGGCCTTCGCGCTCCACTTCATCGGAGACGCGCAGGCCGATCACAGCATCGATGATCTTGAGCAGGATCAGGGAAACGACCGCGCCGTAGACCAATACGATCACAATGCCCTGGATCTGGTTGACTATCTGCGCGGCATTGCCTTCGATCAGGCCGGACGTGCCGCCGTACTCGGAGATTGCGAAGACGCCGGTCAGCAGCGCGCCGACGATGCCGCCCACGCCATGGACGCCGAAGCAGTCGAGCGCATCGTCAGCGCCCAGCATGCGTTTCAGCCCGGTTACGCCCCAGTAGCAGAGCACGCCGGCAGCGACGCCAATCGCCATCGAGCCGAGGGGTCCGACGAAACCAGAGGCCGGGGTGATCGCGACGAGACCGGCAACCGCGCCGGAGCAGATGCCGATGACAGTCGGCTTGCCGCGGCAAACCCACTCGACCAGCATCCAGGTGAATGCTGCAACCGCAGTAGCGAGCTGCGTGACCGTCATCGCCATGCCCGCCTGCATGCCCGCGGTGACTGCGGACCCGGCATTGAAGCCGAACCAGCCGACCCACAGCATCGCGGCGCCGATGAAGGTGAGCACCATGTTATGCGGCGGACCGACGTCCTTGCGCTTGCCAAGGCAGATCGCGCACATCAGGCCGGCAATGCCCGCGTTGATATGCACGACCGTGCCGCCGGCGAAGTCGAGCACCTTGAACCAGGCGTCGGAATTGCCGTTCGACATGAACCCATCCGAGCCCCAGACCCAGTGGGCGATCGGCGCGTAGACAAGGATTGCCCACAAGCCGATGAACCACAGCATCGCCGAAAACTTCATGCGCTCGGCAAAGGCGCCGGCAATGAGCGCTGGCGTGATGATCGCGAACGTCAGTTGGAAGCACAGATAGACCGTCTCGGGGATAGTAACGGCAAGACCGTTTGGAGTACCCGTCCCGGTCGAGATGTCGCTCAGGATTCCTTGCAGGAACGCTCTGCTTGTTCCACCGATGAATGCCGAGCCGGGCGTAAAGGCAAGGCTGTATGTGATCACTGCGTAGATGATCGTGATCAGACAGGTGATGGCAAAGCTCGTCATCACCGTGTCGCCCACGTTCTTCTTTCGCACCATGCCGCCGTAGAACAGGCCCAGGCCCGGGATGGTCATCATCAGAACCAGGGCGACCGAAGTGAGCATCCACGCCGTGTCGCCCGAATTGGGCGTGCATTTTTCGAGGACCGCTTTCTTGGGATCGGGATCGTTGGCGCACGCCGGTGGCGGCGAAGGAGCGGCGGGCGGCGCAGCAGCCGGAGCCGCGGCAGGCGCCTGCGCCTGGGCGTAGGAAGCTTCGTAGCTGGCCACGCTCAGGAAGAGGCCGAGCAGAATCCCGAACGCGAGAGCCAAGAGCCCCGCACGGGAGGATTTCATTAACGTCATGGTTTTTACTCCTGTCCGTATTGTTTGCGGTGCGGGTTAGCTAGAGCGCCGCCGTATCGGTCTCGCCGGTGCGGATGCGCACCGCGTTCTCGAGATTGAAGACAAAGATCTTTCCGTCGCCGATCTGGCCGGTTTTCGCAGCGCCGGTGATGGCGCCGATGACTTTGTCAACTTGCTTGGTGTCTACTGCCACTTCGATCTTGATCTTCGGCAGGAAGCTCACCGCATACTCGGCCCCACGATAGATTTCCGTGTGCCCCTTTTGACGCCCGTATCCTTTGACCTCGGTAACGGTCAGTCCTTGCACGCCGATTGAGGTCAGAGCGTCACGGACCTCGTCGAGCTTGAAAGGTTTGATAATTGCCATGACGATTTTCATGGATTCGATCCCCGCTTGAGCCCGTTTGTTACGTCACGCAGTGCGGGCGGGTTCACTGAGCCTTCACCCGCGAAGCTTGCTTCTCAGGCATGGCCGGGCAGATAGAATCAAACGCCGTGCCAGATGTGCGGCGGAAAGGTAAACTCTTGATTCAATAGATGAAAAAACCAGATCGTCCGGCCAGCGGAGGCACCACTCAAAGTGGCCGCTTAAAGACGCGCCAGTAGAACGGGGGCCTGCTCAAAATTTAAGCAGGGCCACGGGCCTCCAGCACAGACTACTGCAGCGCCTCACCATGAAGGCTGACGTCCAGACCCATCACCTCGTCCTCCTGACGCACGCGCAATGGGACTAAGGCGCCGATGACTTTAAGGATGACGAAGGTCAGTGCCCCCGACCACACCAGCGTGACGACGATTCCGTAAAGTTGAGCCACCACCTGCTGTGGATTGCCCTCGAGCAGACCGTGCACGCCTCCCGGCAGCTCTGGAGTTGCTGACAGCGCGCCCACCGCAAAGACACCGGCGAGCAAGGTGCCGATAAACCCGCCGACGCCGTGGACGCCGAACACATCGAGCGAGTCGTCATAGCCGACCTTTAGCTTGAGCCAGGTACAGGCCCAGAAGCAGAACGCGCCGGCGACCAGCCCGATCAACACCGCCTGCATGGGCAGCACGAAGCCGGATGCAGGCGTAATGGTGCCGAGGCCCGCGACCGCGCCTGAGATCATTCCGAGGACCGACGGCTTGCCGCGCGTCCACCACTCCAGTGCCATCCAGGTGAACGCGCCCATGCTGGCAGCGAGATGCGTCGAGACAATTGCCATGGCCGCGCGGGAATTCGCACCGAGGGCCGAACCGCCATTGAAGCCGAACCAGCCGACCCACAACAGACCAGTGCCGATCACCGCAAGCGCGAGATCGTACGGAGCCAGGTTTTCGCTGCCATATCCGCGTCGCGCACCGACCACGTACGCGGCGACCAGGCCGGCGACGCCTGCATTCAAGTGCACTACCGTGCCTCCCGCGAAATCAATCAAGCCATACGTGCCGAGAAAGCCGCCGCCCCAAACCCAATGCGCAATCGGGACATAGACCACGATCAGCCAGAGCGCACAAAACAAGAGGAACGCGGAGAATCGCACGCGATCGGCGACCGAGCCCGCGACAAGCGCAACCGTGATGATGGCGAATGTCATTTGATAGATCATGAACAGACTTTCTGGAATCGTCTTGGCCAGCGGTGAGACCGCATCGAGCGTCACACCCGCAAGAAAAATCCGATCAAGCGTTCCGATGAACGCACCTTCGCCTGTGAAAGCCAGGCTGTAACCGACGAACGCCCACAACAGCGAAACCACCAGAGTCGCGGCAAGACTTTGCGCCATGGTGGCAAGCACGTTCTTCTTTCGCACCATGCCTGCGTAAAAAAGAGCCAGGCCCGGGATTGTCATCATCAGCACTAGGCCCGTCGCGCCGATCATCCAGGCCGTGTCGGCACCGTCGATCTTTGGCTCTTGCGCGAAAACCGGTGATGCAGCGAGTGCCGCGACGGTGGTCAGAGCGAGGCGCAGGAAAGCCCGTGTCATGTCATCCCCTCAGGTTCTTTTTAGAGTGCATCGACATCCGTCTCGCCGGTTCGAATGCGCATGGCGCGTTCGACCGGCATGACGAAAATCTTGCCATCGCCGATCTGGCCGGTGCGGGCGGTTGCGGCGATCACTTCGACGACCTGGTCCAGCTGCTCGCTGGCGATCGCGATTTCGAGGCGAAGCTTGGGCAGAAAATTCACCTGATATTCGGCGCCGCGATAGATTTCCGTATGTCCCTTTTGCCGGCCGTAGCCTTTCACTTCGGTCACCGTCATTCCGTGAATGCCGATTCGCGTGAGTGCATCACGCACCTCATCGAGCTTGAATGGTTTTATGACAGCGATGACGATCTTCATGGATGACTAGCCCCCGCCGAACGGCTCGAGAAACAACGTCCCATTGGCATAGAAATCCCGCTCTACTCGGAGCGGGTGCAGGTCCTATGCGTAAGCTAGCGGCAGACCGCCTAAAGATTAAGCGGACCTCTTGCTCTACCCACAGGCAGAAGGCCCCATTTCCAGGCAGGGTAGGTCAGCATAGCTGACTCATCTGCGGTGATTAGGCGTGGTGATTCGTAGGTCGGCTATCGCCCTTGGCAAGACGGTCCGAGCCTGCCGCATGGTCATGCCGGGCCTGATGCGCGAATCATACAACAAGGTCAGCAGATAACGGTCGTAAACGGTGAGGTAGCCGACCATGCGTTTCTGGTTGAGCGTGGTCCACGGATTGTACTGATCGTGATTTGACAGACCGAGCGCGTGAAGCAATTCGTGATAGGCACAGTCGAGGAACACATCTTCGCCCTTGTCGACGATGATAAATGAGACTGAGTGCACGATGTTCCCGTCGACAGTTGATTTGACGCTGGTCATGCACTGCGGATCTGTCCGGGAGACGAAGGTCCTGGCGACCTTGGCACCGAAGGCCGCCTGTAATGCCGATTGAAAATCTTTTTCATCGATCAGCCGAAGCTCGATGTCCGCCGGAGCAGACGGCGGAACGATGCTCAACTCCAGGCCAGGAACCTCGCGCGCATATTCTTCAATGACGCGGGCCATTTCATTGCTGCGGTCGATTGTCCCCCCACCAACGATTCGAGCCCGAACCGCATGATCAAACCGGCGAATACCGAGCGGACGCGCGCCGATGCGCAGGTCGGATCCGAATGCCAGCGCGAGAAAGCCCCGCGTAAGTTCCGCGGCCGTAAATTGCGTGTATTGGTCCGGCGCGCCTTCGAACGAACCGGGAGGCGGAGGTTGTCTGCCCGATGCGCCCAGCGCGGCCGTCACCACTGCGATCAGGGCAAACCAGCCCGCGAACAATTGCTTCATCGTCCAAATCAGGTTTCGCGCCGCTGTCGGACCAGGCCTTCCTGCGCCACCGAGGCGACGAGCGTCCCATCGCGCGTAAATATAAGTCCGCGCGCGAAGCCGCGCGAGCCATGAAGACTGGGCGAATCCTGCGCATACAGCAGCCATTCATCCGCGCGGAACGGGCGATGCAACCACAGTGCGTGATCCAGGCTGGCAGCCATGAACTCTTTTTCGAACAGCGTTCGACCGTGTGGCGCAAGCGCCGTATCGAGAAGCATCATGTCGGATGCGTAGGCCAGCACGCATTGATGAATGGCGGGCAGATCCGGCAGCTTGCCGGTCGTGCGGATCCAGACATTGAATTGCCCACCGGAAATCTTCTTGCCGAGGTAGCGCTCGAACTCGACCGGCCGCAGTTCGATGGGCCGCTCGCGTTCGTAATAGCGGCGAACGGGATCGGGCATCGTCGGGAGTAATTTTTCGCGCATGTCGGCGTCGCTCGGCAGCTTTTCCGGCGGCGGTACGTTCGGCATCTGGGCCTGGTGATCGAGGCCGGGTTCGTCGGTGTGAAACGATACCGCCATGGAGAAGATCGGGTGTCCGTGCTGGCGGGCGGTTACGCGCCGCGTGGTGAAACTTTTGCCGTCGCGGATGCGATCGACGTCATAGATGATCGGCACCTTGGGATCACCCGGCAGCAGAAAGTATGCGTGCAAGGAGTGCGGCGGTCGCCCTTCGACCGTGCGCACGGCAGCCACGAGCGCCTGCCCGATCACTTGGCCGCCGAACACCCGTTGCCAACCGACCTGCGGCGAGCGACCGCGGAAAAGGTTCACTTCGAGCGGCTCGAGATCGAGGATGTTGAGCAGATCCTGGACAGCAGACGACATGGGTGAATTCCGGACGGGTCGAAGTCTGTGCACAACCTGCTATGCTCCGCCGAGATTTACAAGGAAAGCGCATCGCGCGAAGGCGGTTTCATGCCAGAGCGGTTTGAAGTCGTGGTCGGCGGGGCTGGTTTTGCCGGCCTGGCGCTTGCAATCGCGCTACGGCAGGGACTGGGCGATCCATTCTCGGTCGCGGTCATCGACCCCGCGCTGGCGCATGCCCAATCGAAAGATCCTCGCGCCTCCGCCATTGCCGCTGCCGCCAGACGGCTCTTCGAGGCGATCGGAGTTTGGGATGGAGTTGCAAAAAACGCGCAACCAATCCTCGACATGGTGGTGACCGATTCCAAGCTCGACGATGCCGTGCGGCCGACGTTTCTAACCTTTGCCGGCGAAGTCGAGGAAGGCGAGCCCTTCGCGCACATGGTGGAGAACCGGCACCTGGTTGATGCATTGGTGGCGAAGGCAAAAGAGCTCGGGGTCGAGTTGCGCGCGGGAGCGGTGAAAGACTTTGAAGCGGACGCGGGGTCCGTCAAGGTTTCGACATCCGATGGCGCGCCTATTTCAGCACGCCTGCTGGTCGGCGCAGACGGCGCGAACTCCCTGATCCGCGAGCAAGCCGGAATCTCCACCCATGGATGGGACTACGATCAGTCGGCGATCGTCACTACAGTCGCGCACGAGCGCGAGCACAATGGCCGCGCTGAAGAGCATTTTCTCCCGGCAGGCCCGTTTGCGATCCTCCCATTGACCGGCAAGCGCTGCTCGATTGTATGGACGGAGGAAGCTCAGGAGGCCCGGCGAATCATCTCGCTTCCGGATTCCGAATTCCATGTCGAACTGGAAAAGCGCTTTGGCCTGCAACTGGGCGAGCTCAAAGTGATCGGACCCCGGCGCGCATTTCCGCTCGGGCTGTTTACCGCGCGGGAATTTATCGGCAAACGAGTGGCGCTGGTTGGCGACGCTGCGCACATCATCCATCCAATCGCCGGGCAGGGATTGAATATGGGATTGCGCGATATTGCGGCTCTGGCGGAAGCAGTTGCGGACGCGGCGCGCCTCGGGCTCGACCCCGGCGGGCCGGATGTGCTTGAGCGGTATCAACGCTGGCGACGCTTCGACACGATGATGATGGGCGTCGCCACGGACGGGTTGAACAGGTTGTTCTCGAATCGGTCAGACGCGCTCCGGCTTGTGCGCGATATCGGTCTTGGCCTGGTTGAGCGCATGCCCGCCCTCAAGCGCATGTTTATTCGCGAAGCGGCAGGCTTCACGGGAGAAGTGCCGAAACTGCTCAGAGGCGAAACGCTTTGATACGTCCGCCGGTCGACAATCGGAGATTTATTGGAGCAGCCTCTGTGCAATCGCTTTGATATGGACGTCTGCGCAATCGATTGTCGGAAATCCTGCATTTTGTTCGTTGAGCACCATTGAGAGATCGGTGCCGGCAATAAGCACTGCATCGGCGCCATCGCGTGAAATCAGCGTGCGCGCAAGCTGACGCAACTCATCGATCTGCTTCGGCGTGCTGCGATCATTGAGCGCATCCATATAGGTATTGTGGATCTGCTCGATTTCGCTCGCTTTCGGCGTAACCACGTCGACACCAAGACGACCGAACATGCGGCTCTCAACGGTGAATCGAGTGCCGAGCAGGGCCACTCGCTTGAGACGCCGCGCTTGCACCTCCGCGGCAACTTCGGAAACTATGTCGATAAGCGGCAACGGGGAAATTGCGATCAATTCAGCGGCGCTGATATGCGGAGTGATTGCGACAATCGCGCTCATCTCGGCGCCGCCAGCCGCCAGGCTGGAGACGAAGCCCGCCAGATAACGGGCAAGCCCGGCACAGTCGTCGTTTTCGACGAAGGCGCGTACCGCGTTCACGTCGGCATGTGCGATGAGCAGCCGTGCCGTTTTTCCAGCTGCCGCATGGGCGGCGAGGAGCCCACGATAATAATAGACCGTCGCACCGGGCCCCAGGCCGCCGATCAGGCCGAGGCATCGTCCCTCTCTGCCGGACGCGTTCATGTCAATGGAACGCTGCCAACGTGATCCTTGAATGCATGGCGCGAGGAGATGGCACCGTACCACCGATCAAGGTTGGGCATCTTCGGGCGCTCCGGCACCAGTTGCACAAAGCGATAACACATGATCCCGACCGGGATGTCGCCGTAGGAAAATGCCGGACCCGCGGCGTATTCGGTCTTTCCCAGCTGGGCGTCGAGCATCTTCATTGCTTCAGTGGTTTTTTCCTGCGACGCCTTGATTGCGGCCATGTCGCGCTTTTCGGGCGGCGTCCGGATCAGTCCCCAGAATGCGGGGCCGATCGCCGGTCCTGCGACCGACAGCTGCCAATCCATCCACTGGCTGGCGAGCGCGCGCTGCCTCGCATCCTTCGGCTCAAGCAGTCCGCTTTTATCGTGCTTGCCGGCAAGGTAGCGCACGATCGAATTCGATTCCCACAAACGGAAACCGTCGTCTTCCTCCAGAGTAGGGACGAGCCCATTAGGATTCATCGCGAGGTAAGCGGGCTCCCTGTTCTTTCCAAACGGCCCGCCAATATCGATGCGCTCGTGTTCAAGCTTGAGCTCGCCCACTGCCCACATGGCTTTTTGCACGTTGGAGGATGTTTTCCGGCCCCAGATTTTGATCATCGCGGTTTCTCTTTCACTATCTTGCGCACTCTCTTAGCGACCGTAGCAACCGCCATGAAATTCAATCCAGCCGGCGTGCTTCTTCCGGCAGCATGATCGGGATTCCGTCACGGATCGGATAGGCGAGCTTTGCCTTGCGCGAAATCAGCTCCTGCCTTTCGGCGTCGTACTCGAGAGGCCCTTTTGTGACCGGGCACACAAGAATTTCCAGCAGTTTCGGATCAACGCTGTCGGCGGGCCGTTCGGCAGGCGGGACGTTGGACATAAGGCCTCTCTCTGGTCATGCCCGGACCTTGTGCCGGGCATCCACGACTCCATGATCGTAGCCTAAGGACATGGATGGCCAGGGCAAGCCCGGCCAGTGCCGTTTCCGATCACTGGAGTTGCGGCTCGCCCTCGGTATTTTTCTTCGCGAGTTCGATCTCGGTGATCGCGATAAGGATCTCGGCGCGCGTCTTTAAGTCGGGCGCCTCCAGGAGCGCCTGTTTCTCCGCCGTTCCGTACGGGGACATCATCGACAATGCATTGACCAGCGCTTCATTCGGCGCTCTTTCGATGCCTTCCCAGTCGGCCTTCAAATCGTTGGCTTTCAGAAACTCGGTAAGGGCCGAAAGCAATGCCGAGCGATCGACGGCGTTTTCGCCCTTGCGTGCAATAAAATCATCAGCGAAAGGCGCGTAAGTGACGCGGCATTGCCGATAAGGTGTCGCGACTTTCAGCTCCTCTTCGATGCGGAAACGAGCAACGCCGGTCAGCTCGATCAGATAACGGCCATCGCCGCTCTCGGTGAGTTGCGTGATGCGTCCGGCACATCCGATCGTGTAAAGGCGCGGTTTGTCAGTCCGGCCACCGTGAGCTGCGTCGGGCTGGATCATGCCGATAAGTCTATGGCCATCGCGCAATGCGTCGTCGATCATTGCCAGGTAGCGCGGCTCAAAAATGTTCAGCGGCATCTGCCCGCGCGGTAGAAGCAGCGCGCCCGGCAGGGGGAAGACCGGGATGACCCCGGGCATCTCGATTGGGCCTCGATATTGAGCGTTCATCGGCATCTTCGCGTCACCCCGCCACTCGGTGCCGCAAATGTGGCGCACACTTTACGAAAACAAAATCGAAGACAAACGCTTGCGTCCTTCCACGGTCGCCGGGTCGGTCGGCCCCCAGGCCTCAAAAAACTGAACGAGTTGCTTGCGGGCGCCGTCGTCGTTCCACTTGCGGTCTCGCTTGACGATTTCAAGAAGATGCTTGACCGCGTCGTCCCGCTTGCCTTTCGCATTAAGTGCAACCGCAAGGTCGAAACGGGCTTGATGATTCTGCGGATCCGCCGTCATCTTTTCCTCGAGCTCTGCCAGTGGCCCTACTGACTTGGCCTGCTCGGCAACTTCGAGGGCCGCGCGTGCGGCGGCAACGGCCGGCTCATTTCGTTTCGCTTCCGGGACGAGCGCGAGCGTCTGTTTGGCCTGTTCGAGCGCGCCGGTCTGCAAATAGGCACGCGCGAGCCCGGCGAGCGCGTTGATGTTCGTGCTGTCTTCGGCAAGCAGCTGCGCATATATTTCGGCGGCGCCAGTCGCGTTGCCCTCAGCCAGCGCGGCGTCGGCCGCTTTCAACACATCCTTTTCCTCGGCCCGTACCGCGCCCTTGGTGATCCTCTCCAGGAAAGCAGCGACCTGGCTTTCGGGCAGTGCGCCCATGAACCCATCGACCGGTTGGCCGTTTGAGAACGCAATCACGGCCGGGATGGATTGAATGCCCATCTGGCCCGGGATGGCAGGATGCTCATCGATATTCATTTTGGCGAGCTTGACCTTGCCCTTGGCCGCCTTGACGGCTTTTTCCAGGACAGGGGTGAGTTGCTTGCAGGGTCCACACCACGGCGCCCAGAAATCGACAAGGACAGGCTGACGTCTCGACTCTTCGATGACGTCTTTCATGAAGGCTTGCGTGGTCGTGTCCTTGACCACTTCGGCCGCCGTCGTTGCTCCGCCGTTTTGCAGCATGTCTTTCCTACTCAACCGGCCGCGCCCGGCCCTAGCGTCAGAGTTCCTGCCGAATTAGATGGTTATCGGCGAATGGAATGCAATCATCAAGGCATAGTCGACGCCCGCCCTGAAAGGCGCTCGATCCGGGGGGTATGCCCGGTCGACTCGAGGAATTTCACAAGGTCTTCGCGGCTTATCGAGGTGGTCATGGTGTTGACCAGCGGATGAAAATTCAGCGTCTTCTGCTCCATCATCGCGGCGTCGAGCACCACAGCAACGCGGCCCTCTGTGTCATTGATGGCACCGAAGGGGGTGACAGCCCCGGGTTCTACACCGAGCACCTCGCGCAGAAGATCGGATGACCCAAATGAAAAACGGCCGCCGGCGCCCAGCCGTCTATGCAAACCCTTGAGGTCGATATGAGCGTCCTCCAATGCAACGACCAAATAAATTGCGTATTTCTTGTCGCGCAAAAACAGATTCTTGGTATGGCCACCGGGAATTTGCCCTCGCAGAGCCCGGGATTGTTCAACGGTGAACAAAGGCGGATGCTTCACGGTCGTGTGCTTGATACCCAAGGAGTCGAGCTCGGCGAAGAGCTGTTCTGGCGTTTTCGGCATCCCGGCATTAATCCAGCGAACGCTTTGTTAATATCCGGGCAGACCCGATGGAGGTAAAGATGGTGCGCATTTGCCGGTTGCGGCCGCCCTTACTGCGTTCCTGACATTTGGTGCCGGTCCGGTTCGCGCTGTCGAAGGGCCCTGGTGTGCGTTTATCAACATCGGCACAGGCAATGTTTATGAAGATTGCCGGTATTTGTCTTTCGAGGCGTGCCGGCCCAACGTCCTGGCCGGCAATCGCGGCTTCTGCAATGTGAACCCCCGATGGGTTGGGCCACCGCCGTGCGTGCAGGCCGGACGGCGGATCTATCGCTACTGACGAGGGCGGCGCAGTGGATTTGGGCCCCCTGCTTCGGCGCGAAAACTCTTTGAAAACCCTCCTTTGGGCTGCTAGAGGATCGGGCTTGGAGCTTTGACTGCCTGTCGCCGGTAGAGTACCGGCGGGCAAGCGGTTGAAAACGCGGGTGTAGCTCAGGGGTAGAGCACGACCTTGCCAAGGTCGGGGTCGAGGGTTCGAATCCCTTCGCCCGCTCCAATCACTCTTCCTTCACATTGGCAATGGTGCCGCCCGTCAGACGGACCAGTTCCAATGGCGTGCTGCGAAACACATGACGCGGCGAGCCGGCGGCGGCCCAGATCGGGTCGAGCGTCATCAAATCGGCATCGATGAACACCCGCGGGCGTCCGATGTGGCCGACGGGGGCCACGCCGCCGATTGCGAATCCGGTCGTGTCGCGCACCCAGCGTCCATCCGCGGCCTTCGCTTTGATGCCGAGCGCGCACGAAATTTTCTCAACATCGACGCGATTGACACCCGACGTCATGACCAGGACAACCTGTTCATCGGCGCGCAGGACGATCGATTTCGCAATCTGCGCGACGGTGCAGCCGACTGCTGCGGCCGCGTCTTGCGCCGTGCGCGTTCCGTCCGGAAAAACCTCAATCGTGTCGGGATGGCCGGCTTTCTGCAGCGCCGCGCGCACGCGCTCAACCGAATTTCCAATTTCCGTCATCAGGCTAGTATCCCGCCGCCAGTGAACCGCGGGTACGCCTGTCAGCGGCGCCCACATATCCGTTCGGCGTAATGGCGATAGAATTGACGGCAGTCAGTGGAATCGTCGGCGCCACTTTGTGACCGCGTCTTGCAAGCGCATCAAGCACGTCGGGCGCCACACCCGGCTCGACAATCACTTCATCGGGTTGCCACTGATGATGCAGGCGCGGTGCACTCACCGCCGCGTCGATCGGCATCCGGAAGTCGATGGCGTTCACGATCACCTGCAGCACCGTGGAAATGATACGGCTGCCGCCCGGAGAGCCAGTGATCAGGACCGGCTTGCCGTCCTTCAGCACGATGGTCGGAGTCATGGATGACAGCGGACGCTTGCGCGGACCGGGCAGATTGCTGCCGTAGCCTATCAAGCCGTATGCGTTTGCCGTACCGGGCTTGGCAGTAAAATCGTCGAGCTCGTTATTGAGGAGCACCCCAGTGCCCTCAGCCACGAGGCCGACGCCGTAGGAAAAATTGAGCGTGTAGGTGTTCGATACGGCGTTGCCGTCACGATCGATCACCGAGAAATGCGTGGTGTTGTCGCCTTCGTAGATATCCGGCCTGCCTGGCTTTATGTCGCTGGCGGGCGTGGCCTTTTCGCCGATGGTCCGGCGCAGCGAGCCGGCATATTTTTTCGACAACAGGCCCCTGAGCGGAATTTTCACGGCATCCGGATCGCCAAGGAACGCTGCGCGGTCCGCGTAGGCGCGCTTCATCGCTTCTATCATCAGGTGCAGGGATTGAGCGCTGCCAGCGCCGAGCGCAGCCACGTCGTAGCCTTCGAGAATGTTCAGCATCTCGATCAGGTGAACGCCGCCGGAGGAGGGCGGCGGCATCGATACGATGTCGTAGCCGCGATAGCTGCCCCGCAGCGGCGTGCGCACGATCGCGCGGTAATTTTTCAGGTCCTCGGTCGTCATGATGCCGCCGGCCTTTCGTACGGCAGCGGCGATTTTTTCCGCGACAGCACCTTCGTAGAATCCCTTTGGTCCCTGGCTCACGATGGCGCGCAGCGTGATGGCAAGATCAGGTTGCAGCAGGTCCTGGCCGGGCATGAGCACATGGCCGTCGCTGTTGAGAAAGACCGGCGCGCTCGAAGGCCAGCGCGAGATCCGCGCCTGTGCCGCCGGCAGGGTGTCCGCGATGTCATCGACGATGTCGACGCCATTGCGCGCAAGCGTAATCGCCGGCGCGATCAACTCAGCGAACGACAACTTGCCCGAACCATATTTTTCATGTGCGAGAGCGAGGCCCGCCACCGTGCCCGGCACGCCGATCGACAACGCGGAGTCGCGCGATTTTTTTGGATCGGCTTCGCCGCTGGCGTCCAGAAACATCGTCTCGGTGGCGGCTGCCGGCGCGGTCTCGCGATAGTCGATGGCCACATCCTGACCGGTTTTGCCAAGATGAATCAGCATGAAGCCGCCACCACCGATATTGCCGGCGCGCGGATAGGTGACCGCGAGCGCAAATCCAACGGCGACGGCGGCGTCGACGGCATTGCCCCCGCGCTCCAGAATTTCGACGCCAATACGGGCGGCGCGCTGCTCTTGCGCCACAACCATGCCATTGCGGGCGACGAAGGTCTGCGCCGGCGCGATCGTCGGCGCACGGCTAACCGCCGCAAACTGCGCAGATGCCGGCATCGTGCCGATTGACAACGCGAGAAAGAGTGCGGCGCTATGGATGATGCGGACCATAACTTAATGGCGATGCCCTATAAAATTGGGATGCGCGGGACAAGCCCGCGCATGACTGGGGAAATGCTACCGCGCCTGCCCGTGATAATCCACATTGGGCCGCATATCGGTGGCCGATGCCACGCGGTTCGACATATTGAAGAACCCGGCCACTGCAGAAATATCCCAGATATCCCGGTCGGAGAATCCGACGCGCCGTAGACGCTCGCGGTCGCCCTCCTCGATGGTCCAGGGCGAGGCCGTGAGCTTGACTGCGAAGTCGAGCATGGCGCGCTGACGCTTGTTCAATCGGGCGACGCGATAATTCATGACCAGGTACTCGCCGAGCAGCGGGTTTCCGGAATAGTGACGCACCGCCGCGCCATGCGCGACAAGGCAGTAGTAGCAGCGATTCTGCGACGACACTGCCACCGCTATCATCTCGCGTTCGAGCTTGGACACGCCCGATTCCCCAAGCATCAGGTTGTTGTACATCGCGACGAATGGCTCCAGCTTTGCCATGTCGAAGGCGTAAGCGAGGAGGACATTCGGCACAAAGCCCAGCTTGTCCTGACATTTCTTGAAATAGGCGGCCATCGCGGGAGACAGTTTCGCTGCTTCGAGATTAAGCGCGATAACCGGAACATCGTCCGCCACTGCGGCCGGTGGCTTGGTCAGGATCGATTTCACGGCCGGCTTTCCCGGCGGTGCTTTCGCGGATGCTTTTCCGCCTTTGATGGCCCGCAAAACCGGCTTTCCCGATGCGGCCGCCTTGCTGACGGCTTTGGCTGATTTATCGGCCATTGGCATTTCCCGTCCTTCTGAATTTCAAGATTAGTCCACCGCCAGACTACAATGTTCCGGTCAATCGCGATACGATCTGGCGAACGGATTCCATCTTTAAGTTCATGCAGTTAATCTCTGCGCACTCACTGTTTTGCGCCCGTCAACGGTATGTCACCAAATGATGGGTTGCTCTTGATGCGATTGAGATGAACTCTTCAGTTGCCGTGATTGATCCTTAAAGAGCGACGAGGTTCCATGGTCGCCGAGCTTCCCGCCCGTGAGGAAGAAAGCGCAGCGCGCGCCGTGATCGACAAGGCGGGCGCCGTGCTTGCCCGCCGCCGCCTCGACATCCCGCGCACGTTTGTCGCGCAGCTTTACGGCCGGTCCGTGCCCGAAGACGTACTGCGCTATGGCGCCGAAGATCTCGCTGCGCTCGCCGAACGCGCATATGACTTTATGGCCCAACGGACTCCAGGCGCGCCAAAAATACGTTGCGAAACCGTGCCGCTCACGGCCTCCGGCGGTCGCAAGGCAATTTCGGTGGTCGAGATTGTCAACGATGACATGCCCTTCCTGGTCGATTCGGTAACGGGTGAGGTTGCGGAGCGCCATTTCGATGTGCGCCTCGTCGCGCATCCGGTCATCGGCGTGCGGCGCGAGAGCGGCAAACTGGTTGCGCTCGGTGCGCCGGCTGCGCAACAAAATCGGGAAAGTTTCATCCACCTTCATCTCCTTCAGGTCGTGAACGAAGACGCCTGCAGCGATCTCGTGAGTGCGTTGCAGACGTTGCTCGGTGAAGTGCGGGTGGCGGTGCAGGACTGGCACGCAATGCGCGATCGCGTCATTGCGATAGTCACCGAGATGAAAACCAATCCGCCGCCATTGCCGGTTGACGAGGTCGCCGAAGCAATTCAGTTCCTGCAGTGGCTGCTCGCGGATAATTTCACCTTTCTCGGCGTGCGCGACTACCGATTCGACGGACGCTCCCTCGAGCCGGAGTTTGAGAGTGCTCTTGGCATCATGCGTGCGCGAGAGTTGCGCGTGCTCAAGCGTGGCAATGAACTGCTGGAGATCACGCCGGAGATCATGGCGTTCCTGCAGGAGCCGCGCCCTCTCATCATCGCGAAGGCGAACATCCACGCCCGCGTGCATCGGAGGGTATATCTCGACTACATCGGCGTGAAGCGCTTTGATGCGTCGGGCAATCTGGTCGGCGAGCACCGGATCGTCGGGCTGTTCACGTCCACTGCCTACACCCGCGCCGCGCGGACCATTCCCTACCTGCGTCGCAAGATCGCGGCGGTCGAGGCGCGTGCCGGTTTTGACCTGAGCAGTCATTCCGGCAAGGCCCTGGCGAACGTGCTCGAGCAGTATCCTCGCGACGAACTATTCCAGATTGACGAAGAGACTCTGTTTAATTTCGCGCTGGCCATCCTTCAACTTGAAGAGCGGCCCCGGGTGCGGGTCCTGGCGCGGCGCGACCGCTTTGATCGCTTTGTCTCGACGCTCGTATTCGTGCCGCGCGAACGTTACGACAGCCACATTCGCGTGAAGATCGGCGAGTACCTGGCGCGCGCATTTAACGGACGCGTTTCTGCTTTTTACCCGTTTTTTCCCGGCGAAGGACCACTGGTGCGCGTGCATTTCATCATCGGTCGCTCGGGCGGAGCGGTGCCCGAGCTGGATCGCGCGACCCTCGAGCGCGAAGTGTCGGCGATTATCCGCACGTGGAGCGACGGACTGAGCCGCGCGCTCGAACTGGTCAGCCCGCCGGACAAGGCGCGTGAGCTTTTCAATCGTTATCGTGATGCCTTTTCCGAGGGATTCCATGAGGCATATGCGCCCACGGTTGCGGCCGGCGACATACGCGTCATCGAAGGTCTCAGTGAAGATCGGCCGCTCGGCGTCGATTTCCATCATCGTCTTGAAGAAGAGCAACGCGCCGTTGGGCTGAAAGTGTGGACGTTCGCGCGGCCTTTGCCACTGTCCGAGCGTGTGCCCGTTCTGGAAAATATGGGCTTTCGGGTTGTGGACGAGCGCACCTACAAGGTTGAACCGAAGGGCGGAACGCCTGTCTGGCTCCATGACATGCTCCTGGAGCGCGCGGACGGCGCGATGATCGATCTCGACAGCGGCAAAGGCCGGCTTGAGTCAGCATTTCTCATGGTGATGCGCGGCATCGCCGAAAACGACGGCTACAACGCCCTGACTCTCCATGGCGGTCTTGGCTGGCGCGACGTTGCGTTGATCAGAGCAGTTTCCCGCTTCTTGCGGCAAATTGGTGTGCCGTATTCGCAAGACTACATGTGGACGACGTTGGTAAAGCACGCAGGCATTGCGGCCGAAGTCGTCGAACTCTTTCACACGCGTTTTGATCCTCGTGCCGAAGAGCATCGTCGGGCACGCCAGAACGCAATCACCGCGCATATAGAAGAAGGATTGCAGAAGGTTGAAAGTCTCGACGAAGACCGGATCCTCAGTCGTTTCGTCAATGCGGTCCAATCGGCGATCCGAACGAATTACTTCCAGACGGAGAATGACGGCCAACTAAAGCCTCTGATCTCGCTCAAGTTTGAAAGCCGCAAGCTTACCGACTTGCCGCTTCCACGGCCGCTCTTCGAGATCTTCGTCTATTCGCCGCGCGTTGAAGGCGTGCACATGCGTTTTGGCAAGGTCGCCCGTGGCGGCATCCGTTGGTCCGACCGGCCGCAGGATTTTCGCACCGAGATTCTCGGTCTCGTGAAGGCGCAGCAGGTCAAGAATGCAGTCATTGTGCCAGTCGGCGCTAAGGGCGGCTTCGTGCCCAAGCTGATGCCAAAGGGCGCGTCGCGCGACGTCGCGCAGGCGGAAGGAATTGCAACTTACAAGCTGTTTATTTCCGCACTGCTCGACATCACCGATAATATTGCGCCGGATGGGAAGATCATTCGACCGTCGAGCGTCGTGCATCACGACGACGACGATCCTTACCTTGTGGTTGCGGCGGACAAGGGCACTGCAACGTTCTCCGACATTGCCAACGCTATTTCAGCCGAGCATGACTTCTGGCTTGGCGATGCCTTCGCCTCGGGCGGGTCGGCGGGCTATGACCACAAAGTCATGGGCATCACCGCGCGCGGTGCCTGGGAGGCCGTGAAGCGGCACTTCCGCGAAATGGACGTTGATATCGGTAAAACGCCGTTCACTGTAGTTGGTATCGGCGACATGTCGGGCGACGTGTTTGGCAATGGAATGCTGCGTGAAGACACGATCAGGCTGCTTGCCGCGTTCGATCACCGCGATATTTTCATCGATCCTGATCCCGATCCGAAAAAGAGTTTTGCAGAACGCAAGCGCCTGTTCCAATTGCCACGCTCGAGCTGGCAGGACTACGACAAGGCCCTGATTTCGAACGGGGGCGGCGTCTATCCGCGCTCGTCCAAGGAAATTCCCCTGAGCGCAGAGGCGCGCAAGCTGTTCAGTGTCGCCGCATCGGTGACGCCACAGGAATTGATCAAGGCCATTCTGAAGGCGCGCGTGGACCTTCTGTTTTTTGGGGGCATTGGCACCTACGTACGCGCCTCACAAGAGAGCGATGCAGCGGTCGGCGATCGGGCCAACGATGTGATCCGCGTCACCGGCGCCGATCTCAATTGCAAGGTCATAGGCGAAGGCGCCAATCTCGGCATGACGCAGCGCGGCCGCATCGAGGCTGCGCAGCGCGGCGTCCGGCTCAACACCGATGCGATTGACAATTCGGCTGGAGTGAACACGTCTGACCTTGAGGTCAATATCAAGATTGCCCTCAGCGCGCCCCTGCGTGCCGGCGACCTCTCGATGGATGCGCGCAATGCGCTGCTCGCCGAGATGACTGACGAAGTGGCGCGTTTGGTCCTGCGCAATAACTATCAACAGACGCTCGCCCTCTCGCTGGCCGAGCGTCGTGGTCTGGAGGACCTCGGATTTCAACAGCGCCTGATGCAGACGCTTGAAAAACGTGGGGATCTCGACCGGGGCCTGGAGTTTCTGCCTGACGAGCTGGCAATCGCCGAACGGCGCAAACGCAATGCCGGCCTGACGCGGCCCGAGCTCGCGGTCTTGCTCGCCTATGCAAAGCTCTCGCTTTACAGCGAGTTGCTCGACAGCAGCGTGCCGGATGATCCTTATCTGGGCCGTGAACTTGTGCGTTATTTCCCCAAGGAAATCTCAAAGCGTTATCCGGACGCGCTGCATGTACACCGGCTGCGGCGCGAGATCATTGCAACCCAGCTGACGAATTCGATGATAAACCGCGGTGGGGCAACGGTGATTGTGCGTATTGCCGACCAGACTGGGGCCGCTTCGCCGGCTATTGCCTCCGCCTTTGCCGCGGTCCGCAACAGCTACGATTTGATTGAACTGAACAGCGAAATCGACGCGCTCGACAACAAGATCTCCGGCAAGGTTCAGCTCGACCTTTATGCAGCGGTGCAGGATCTCTTGCTGGACCGTCTGGTCTGGTTCCTTCGCAATGTCGATCTGACCCAAGGCCTTGAAAAAATAATCGGCCACTACCGCGAAGCCGTAACTCAGCTTGGGTCCTCGCTTGCAGGTATCTTGTCAAAATCGGCGGCTCATGCGTGGGAGGCCCGGGTGGCGGCTCTTGTCGGGGCGGGGGTGCCGACATCGCTCGCCCAGCGCATAGGGAGCCTGCCCCTGCTTAAGGCAGCTCCTGACATCGCGCTGGTGGCCGACCGCGCCGGCAAGCCCGTCCCCGAAGTAGCCGCGACCTATTTCGCGACCGAGGCGTTTTTCCAACTCGATCGCGTCACCGATGCCGTCTCGACTATTGCAGTCTCCGACTACTTCGATCGACTTGCCTTGGATCGGGCGCTCGATTCAATCGGCGATGCCGAGCGCCGCTTGACGGCGGCCATGGTCGGCAACGGTCGTGCGGGCGTCGACGCGGTTGAAGAATGGGTTCGGCCCAGGCATGCGGAAGTCGAGCGCATCCGCTCGGCTATTCACGAGATCGCAGGGTCGGGGCTGACCCTGTCGAAGCTATCGGTCGCAGCGAGCCTATTGGGCGATTTGGCGCGCCATTAGCGCACGCATCAGGGCGTGCTTCTGTCGCTAATGCCGGAAATGCCTGACGCCAGTGAATACCATCGCAATATTGTGTTCGTTGGCGGCCTTGATGACTTCGTCGTCGCGAACCGAGCCGCCCGGTTGAATCACCGCAGTCGCGCCGGCCTCAATCGCAACCAGCAAGCCATCGGCAAACGGGAAGAAGGCGTCCGAAGCGACAACCGAGCCTTTGGTCAGGGGTGTCGGAAGCTTCATTTCGCTTGCGGCGTCCTCAGCTTTCCGGGCGGCAATGCGTGCCGCGTCGACGCGGCTCATTTGCCCGGCGCCGATCCCGACGGTGGCCCGATCCTTTGCATAGACGATGGTGTTCGATTTGACGTGTTTGGCAACGCGAAACGCGAACCGAAGGTCGGCAAGCTCCGCTTCGCTCGGTGTCCGCTTCGTGACGGTCTTGAGCTGCATCGCGTCCACCACCGCATTATCGCGCGATTGCACCAGCAGACCACCAGCGACTGATTTCACCGTCCAGCCTTTGGCACGCGGATCGGGGAGGCCGCCGGCAACGAGCAAGCGGAGATTTTTCTTTGCCGCGACAATCCTCGCTGCTTCCTCCGTGACTTGAGGCGCGATGATCACCTCGGTAAAAATTTCGGTGATGGCGTGCGCAGCGTCGGCGTCGAGCTTGCGATTGAGGGCGACAATGCCGCCGAAGGCAGAGGTTTCATCGCAGGCCAGCGCCTTGCGGTAGGCATCGAGCAACGTGTCACCCTCGGCGACTCCGCACGGATTGGCATGCTTGACGATCACGCAAGCGGCGGTACGGCGCGGGTCAAACTCCGCTACGCATTCGTAGGCGGCATCCGTGTCGTTAATATTGTTGTAGGAGAGTTGCTTTCCTTGCAATTGTCGGGCGGTCGCGACGCCATAGCGCTCCCCGGGCGAGCGATAAAACGCCGCGCTTTGATGCGGGTTCTCGCCATAACGCAGAGCCTCCGCCAATCTGCCTCCAAAGGCGCGATAGTCGGGCGTGTCCGTGTGCAGAGCATCGGCGAACCAGCTCGAGATCGCGGCGTCATAGGCCGCGGTGCGTGCATAGGCTTTTGCCGCCAAACTCTGTCGAAGCCCCAGGGAGACCATGCCGTCATTCTTGGCCATTTCGCCAAGGACTTTTTCGTAGTCGGCAGGCTCCACCACAACCGTTACATCCGTGTGGTTCTTCGCGGCGGCACGGATCATTGCGGGGCCGCCGATGTCGATGTTCTCGATGCAATCTTCGAAGGAAGCATCCTTGGCGACCTTTGCCTCGAACGGGTAGAGATTCACCACCAAAAGATCGATTGGCTTGATGTGATGCTTTTCCATCGCCGCGACGTGTTCTTTGTTTGCCCGGACAGCCAGCAATCCGCCGTGTACTTTCGGGTGCAGCGTCTTCACCCGGCCATCCATCATCTCGGGCGAGCCTGTGACTTCCGAGACATCTGTGACAGATAGACCGGCTTCGGTGAGCGCCTTCGCGGTACCGCCGGTGGAAATGAGCTCCACCTTGTAACGGGCGAGGTCGGTCGCGAACGCAACCAGTCCGGCCTTATCGGACACCGACAGCAGAGCGCGGGTGATACGACGCGGATGGCTGCTCATGCGGCACGAGCTAGCATATCAACCCGGCAAAAGGGTATTCCCCGACCCTGTTTCCGAAAGCGGCATCCACAAGCATCGTCTCACAGTGGCAATTCCGGTTCCTGCGTGCGGTCGGGTCGGGCGCCGGGTGAAACCGGCGGGGTGTGACGGAAGCTCCAGCGTACTGCCCCGAGCTGACCCACGCGTCCATAAATCACGATCTGTGCCGTGCGGCGTGGTCCGTCCGGCCCAGCCAGGAATACGCTTTCTTCGAGCTCCACCGACTCGGCCAAGGTCGTGAAGGTCCACAGATCTCGATCATGGAGCAAGAGCATGACGCCGCGGCCGTCGGCCAAACGGCTGGCTTTGATCGCAGGATGCAGATGAAAGCGGATGGCGAATTCGCCGGTGGCGCTGCTGTCGAACGCCTCGCCTTCGGCAGGCGTGAATATGTCCTCGCCATCGAGGGCGAGGCCGTCGGGACTAAGCTGTAGCGCGCGCATATGTACAATCCCGTAATCGCCGACATAGCCATCATGGGAAGCGCGCAGTGTTACTGCTCCCGACTCTCTTTCGATTCGCACATCGTGCGGACCGGAAATGATGGGCGTCCCTCCAAAAAGACGCCGGATCGATAACGACTCGAGAAACCGGCACGATGAGCGCTCGTTGACGGTTACCGTTGAATGCGCCGGCGTCGCGCGTGCGACCTGCCGCCAGTTTTCTCTGCTCACGGTCGGCAAGCCGCAATTGACCACCAATCGGTGATGTTTCCACGAGAGCTCGAACGACAGGCAGCCGGCATGGGCTTCCAGGCTCAAATCAATTGGTGGGGGGCGCCCGGTGTCGATCAGAAGAGCAGTTTGTCCTGCATCGATGCGCTGGTAGCCGGAGTGCGGTGCATTCGATACCGGGGTGCCGCGCGCATCATCGTATGCGAGCACAGTCGCAAGCAGATCGACGGGCGTGGGTCCCATGCCGTTGAACTGTGCGAAATTTCCATCGCCGTGCCTGAAAAAACGCAACATGGGCATGACGCGATCGATCGCGCTAATAAGGGCTTGGGGGGGCTGCAGCTGCCGCGCGGCGAATAGCTGCCGCAGGGGCAGCAAGTCAGCCAATAATTCTATCAATGCGCCCGGATTGCGGCTGATGTGTCCGCCATCAGGCAAGACTTGCCCGCGCAATTCATCAACTAGGCGGCGCACATTCGCGCGCAGATGCCCGGACTGCCCCTGCATGCAAAGCGTCGCATAGTTCAAGGCGATCACCGCCTGCAGGCGCGGCAATCCCCCGCGCGATTCGTTTAGATTGCGACGCAGGTAGCGTACCTGGCGCGACAAGCTGCGGATGAATCGACGATAGAAGCGAGCATCTGCATCCTGCAATACAAAGGGCGCCTGACTGAGCCAGCAGATCAGACGCCGTGCAATAATGTCCGAACGCCAGCCGATGGGATGCCAGCCGCCTTGCACGTTGATCCATTCGTCGATAAGCGAACGCGCATTGGCGCGGGTGATGCTGGAGTCCGCAGCGCGTAAATGCCGTAACCAGACAAAGCTCAGCAACGTCTTGGCCCACTCGTCCGATGGTGGTGTCATTTCAAAGGGAGATCTGCGGTCGCAAATGACGACTTTGCCGGCGAAAGCAAAGCGCCCGGAGTAAATTTCACTGGCGCGGGTTGCGTCGGCGGTCCGCAAATCCTGTGGCGCAATCAGGAGACGGTCCGTCTTGGTCGAGCCAAATCGCCAGCGAACCAATGGATTCGCATTGAAGCTGCTTAGTACGCTGCGAAATGCGCGGCGCCCGATGAGCACGGAGAGCCTGGCCCGCTCCGCCACCGAAACCCGCATCGTCAAAGTGCTCGTCTCCTGCTGCGCGTGCGAATCCGTAGCGCAACTCACACGATAGCGAAGGGTGGCGATACGGCCAATATGCCAGACCGGACTGGATCAGGATCAGGCTGCCTTTCGCACAAGTCGCGACGCGTAAAAACCATCGAGTCCACCCCAGCGTGGGTCCGGATCGGGCAAGTGCTGAGGCAACGTTCGCAGGGCGCCGTCCGGAGTAATGAATTCCTTGCGGCCGAAAACATCTTTCGCCGTAATTTGGCTGCGGGCGATGCGAGGATCGCGCTTGAGCAGAGCTTCGATCTGATGCTCGCCTTCCTCCGGTTCCAGCGAGCAAACGCAATAGACGAGCGTAGCGCCTGGTTTGAGGAGCTCGACCGCGCGGTCAAGCAGCCGTTGCTGCAATGATGTGAGCACCGGCAGATCAGCTTCGCTCTTGAGCCAAGGGACGTCCGGATGACGGCGTATCGTCCCGGTGGATGAACAGGGCGCATCGAGCATCACCGCATCGAATGGGCCACCCTGCCATTCCAGGACGTCGGCTGCGACTGTTTCGGCACGCAGAGACAGGCGGGCAAGATTCTCACGAAGACGGTTGAGCCGGGCCGGCGAGCGATCGACGGCAATAACATTCGCCCCAGCCAGTCCGAGTTGCGCTGTCTTTCCGCCGGGTGCCGCGCACAAGTCGGCAACGTTTATTCCGCGAATATCACCGAATAGTCGAACCGGGAGGGCTGCGGCGGCGTCCTGCACCCACCATGCGCCTTCAGAATATCCCGGCAACAGCGAGACTGCGCCGTGGGCCAATGTGCGCACTGAGCCGGTCGGCAGCACCCGGCCGCGCAGCCGGTCCGCCCAGGATTTTGGATCGCTTTTCACCGTGAGATCGAGCGCGGGTTCGTGGCCATTCGCGGCTGCGATCGCACGCGCGGTATCCCTGCCGTAGTTCCTGCTCCAGCGTTTCAACAACCATTCCGGCGTGTCGCGAAGACCATCGGGTTGGGGTGTGCCGCCCTGAGCTACACGCCGTAACACCGCGTTGACGAGCCCGGCGTAACGCGCGGCGCGGCGGTCGGCCTGGGCGAGCCGCACGGACAGGTCGACAGCGGCGTGGTCCGGAACCTCGAGCCACAGAATTTGCGCCGTGCCGAGCAACAAGATTGTCTCAACCCGTGGCGCATCGGAAGGAAATCCCTTTTCGAGAAATCCGCCAAGCAGATGGCGCAAGGTGCCGAGCCGACGCAAGACGGTAGCTATCAGCCGGCGGGCCAAGGCGCGGTCGCGATCGGCAAGGGCCGGCAGACCCGGATGTGCATTCTTGCCGGAGAGGAGGTCGTCGAGCGCTATCCGCCGCCGCAGAACTCCGTCGAGAAGATCGGCGGCAATTCTTCGAGCGGCGAGGCCGGGAACTTCCGGCTGTGGGGAAGTGCGCGGACGCGCCATACCCGGATAGTTGCCGCTAAATTGTGTCCTCGTCGCGAAACTTCAGCGAAAAATAGCAACAACGCACAGCTTTGGGTCTAAAAACCCGCAGCTGTGGCGGCGCCTGCGTCAAAGGCGGCTCAGGCCCCCGCTTTCGCCACCTTCTTATTTTGCCGGTTGTTGACCAGGTCATCGACCACGGCCGGGTCGGCCAGCGTTGAGGTGTCTCCGAGGTTGCTGAATTCGTCTTCGGCGATTTTGCGAAGAATTCGGCGCATGATCTTGCCGGAGCGGGTTTTCGGCAGACTTGGCGCGAACTGGATCAGGTCGGGCGAGGCGATCGGACCGATCTCCTTTCGCACCCACTGGACCAGCTCCTTGCGCAGCTCCTCACTGGGCTGCACCCCCGCCATCAACGTGACGTAGGCGTAGATGCCCTGGCCCTTGATGTCATGTGGGTAGCCGACAACGGCGGCCTCCGAACATTTCGGATGTGCGACCAGCGCGCTTTCGACCTCGGCTGTACCGAGCCGGTGGCCCGCGACATTGATGACATCATCGACGCGACCCGTGATCCAGTAAAAGCCGTCCTCGTCGCGGCGGCAGCCATCGCCTGTAAAGTACTTGCCGGGATAGGTCTTGAAATACGTATCGACGAACCGCTGATGGTCGCCGTACACCGTGCGCATCTGTCCCGGCCACGAGTCGGCAATGCAAAGATTGCCGCTTGTTGCGCCCTGCTGCACTTTACCCTCGGCGTCCACGATCACCGGCTGCACGCCAAAGAACGGTTGGGTCGCCGAGCCGGGCTTGAGCCTGATTGCGCCGGGCAGGGGCGTGATGAGGATGCCGCCGGTCTCGGTCTGCCACCACGTATCGACGATCGGGCAACGACCTTCTCCGACAACGCGGTAGTACCACTCCCATGCCTCGGGGTTTATCGGCTCGCCTACCGTACCGAGCAGACGCAGTGATTTGCGCGAAGTTTTCTTGACCGGCTCGTCGCCGCCCTGCATCAACGCGCGGATGGCAGTCGGCGCGGTGTAGATGATGTTGACCTTGTGCTTGTCGCAGACCTCCCAGAATCGGGAGTTGGTCGGATAGTTAGGCACGCCTTCGAACATCATCGAGATGGCGCCGTTGGAGAGCGGGCCATAGACGATGTAACTGTGACCGGTAACCCAACCGACGTCCGCCGTGCACCAGTAGATCTCGCCTTCGTGATAGTCGAACACGTATTGGTGCGTGATCGACGTGAAGACAAGATAGCCACCCGACGTATGCAACACGCCTTTCGGCTTGCCGGTAGAGCCGGATGTGTAAAGAATGAACAGCGGATCCTCTGCGTTCATTTCCTCGCAGGGGCAGTCAGCTGGAACTGTCTTCGCTATTTCGTCGTAGTAAATGTCGCGGCCGGACTTCATGTTGATCGGTGCATTCGTGCGCCTGACGACGATTATCGACGTTACGCCTCCGGCCTTCTCGCAAGCTGCATCGGTATTGGCCTTCAACGGAATTTTGCGGCCCCCGCGAATGCCTTCATCGGCGGTGACGACCACGCTCGATTTGCAGTCCTCGATGCGTCCGGCGAGCGAATCCGGCGAGAAGCCGCCAAACACGACGGAATGGATGGCGCCGATGCGGGCGCAGGCGAGCATGGAGATCGCCGCTTCGGGAATCATCGGCATGTAGATGGTGACGCGGTCGCCTTTCTTGACGCCGCGCGCCTTGAGCACGTTCGCAAAGCGGCAGACGTCTGCATGCAACTGCTTATAAGTGAGTTTCTTGTCCTCCTTCGGGTCATCGCCTTCCCAAAGGATCGCGGTCTGATCGCCCCGCTTGGCAAGATGGCGGTCAACGCAGTTGTAGCAGACGTTCAGCGTGCCATCCTCGAACCATTTGATGGACACGTTGTCGGGGTCGTAGGACGTGTTCTTGATCTTGCTGAAGGGCTTGATCCAGTCGATGCGCTTGCCGTGCTCCGCCCAGAACCCGTTCGGGTCCTTGACCGATCGCGCATACCACTCCTTGTATTTGGCTTCATCGACATAAGCGCGTTTGCGCCATTCGGCCGGCACGTCATAGACCTTGTCGGACATCGACATTCCTCCCGACCCGCCCTGTTACGCGGCAGGCACTTATTCGTTTATCGGCTGCATTATGCGACGGCATTTGCGCGACCGACAAGGTGCAGAACCCCGGTTCCGGGAGTTTCAGGGCTTCAGGCTCCAAAGCCGCCGACGATAGCGCCGATAATCAGAAAAGCGCCGAGCCAGCCGAGGCTGTCGATCAAGGTAAGCATCGGACGCCGGTTACTAAAGGCATTGTTTGTCGCGATCGTCGTCAACACAAAGCCGAACCAGCATAGGGCGGCCGAGATGATGCCGGCGCGCACGCTGAACATGTTCATGTGCAATAAGATGCCGTAGAGCGCCCAACCAATGATGAGCTCGCTAATAAAAACCACGACGAAAGGCGCTCCCTTCGCCAGGATGGACTTGGCGTCCTGCTCCGCCTTGCATTGTTCCAAAGTTTTGCCCTGGGCCGCCATCCAGGGCTTGCTCAGCGCGGTGTAGTAAATGCCGCCGAAAATCCAGGCGGCCACGGCAGCGACAAGAATCGAAAGAAGATTGACATGCGCAAAATTCATTGCCGCCTCCCTATTTCATCCCGCCCATTTTGCACACCAACTTCCACTCCACCTCGGTCACCGGCTGCACCGATAGCCGCCCGTATTTGACCAGTGCCATATCCTTGAGCCTCGGTTCGGCCTTGATAGCCGCGAGCGTTACCGGCTTGGGCAACGGCTTGTCGGCCACAGTCGCGACCGCTACCCACGGCTCGTTTTTCGCTGCCGTTGGATCCGGGAAAGACTCGCGGATTACGTCGCCGATCCCGACGACCTGTTTCTCGTCGCCTGTGTGATAGAAAAAGAACTTGTCGCCCTTCTTCATGTCATTGAGATGCCGTCGCGCCGTGAAATTGCGTACGCCGGTCCAGGCCTCACCCTTTGCGCCACGCTTGACCTGGTCGTCCCAGGAATATTCCTCTGGCTCCGTCTTCAGCAACCAATATGCCATGGCTTCATTCCGATCTGAGCGGCCGTGTCAGCAACGATTCGATCGCTGCATCCACACTCATGCTTTTCGATAGCACCGCAGCGACGGCACTGGCGATCGGCATCTCCACATCTTTCTCGCGCGCCATCTCCAGAAGCACCGGCGCCGTGAAAATGCCTTCCGCCAGTTTGCCGTGCGCGGCGGTATGCGGGTCCTCGCCTTTCCCCAGGGCTACGCCGCAGGAAAAATTTCGCGACTGCGGAGTTCCGCAGGTGAGAACTAGATCGCCGAGACCGGCCAGGCCCATCAAGGTTTCGGTCTTGGCTCCGTATGCTTTGCCGAAACGCACCAGCTCGGCGAAACCGCGCGTCGTGAGCGCCGCCGAGGCGCTGGCGCCCAATCCTTTTCCCGTGACAATGCCTGCGGCGATAGCAAGGACGTTCTTCGTTGCACCGCCCAGTTCGACACCGCGAACATCGGTCGAGTGGTAGGGACGGAAAGTGCCGGCGTTCAACGCATGTGCCAGGTCGAGCGCGACCTTGGCATCCGTTGCCGCGATAGTGACCGCCGTGGGCAATCCGCGCGCGACATCGGCCGCGAAGCTGGGCCCGGAGAGGATTGCGGGCAGTGCGTTCGGCGCACATTCGGCAATGATCTCGGTCATGAATTTATGCGTGCCGTGCTCGATTCCTTTGGCGCAAGCGATGAGCGGCATATTTTTTTTGATCGACGATGTCAGACAGGACACCACCGATCGTACTGCCTGCGCTGGAACCACGATGAGAATTGCATCGCCACCCGCGGTCTCTTTAAGATCGCGCGTTATCTTGATGCTTTCGTCGACGCGTACGCCGGGCAGAAAGCGGCTTTCGCGATTTTTTTCCAGAGTTTCGGCGTTCCGTTGCTCATATTCCCAAAGAATGACTTGCCGTCCGGCACGCGCACAGGTCAGTGCAAGCGCCGTGCCCCAGGCGCCGCCACCAAGCACAGCGATCCGTTGAATGCTCATGTCGTTCGCTGGTCCGCCTACTTGTATGCAGCTGTGCGCCGCCGCAGCCCTTCGGCGGCGGCGATCTCGTCAAGCGGCCAGCGAGCACGCGGCGCTATATTCAGCGGGTCGGTGAGGCCGAGCGCCAGGCGTTCGCAGCCGGCCCACGCGATCATCGCACCGTTGTCGGTGCACAATTCGGGCGGAGGTAGAACGAGCGTGGTGCCGACCTCGAAGGCAAGTCGATTAAGCACCTTTCTCACCGCCTGGTTCGCGACAACCCCTCCCGCTGCAACGAGCGCGCTGGGCACGCCGATGCGCGAGCGGAAAAGCACCAGCCCGGCACGTAGCCGGTCGAATACAACATCCACGATGGCCTTTTGAAAAGCCGCACAAAGGTCGGCCACGTCCTGGTCGCTGAGCGGCGCGATCTTTTCCGCTTCCAGCCGCAGCGCGGTCTTCAAGCCCGAGAGCGAAAAATCGGCATCCTTCCGTCCGTGCATCGGCCGGGGTAGCTTGAAGCGCGTCGCGTTGCCGCGCCCGGCTTCCTTCTCGACCTGTGGTCCGCCTGGATAGCCGAGTCCGAGGAGTTTTGCGGTCTTGTCGAAGGCCTCGCCGATCGCGTCGTCCTGGGTGGTGCCAAGGCGCACATAGTTGCCTACCCCGCGAACTGCCACGATCTGGGTATGACCGCCAGACGCCAGGAACAGGCAGTAGGGAAAGGCGACTCTGTCAGTGAGGAGGGCGGTGAGGGCGTGAGCTTCCAGGTGATTGACTGCAAGCAACGGTTTATTCTTGACGAGTGCAATCGCCTTCGCGGTGGTCAGACCGACAATGACCCCGCCGATCAGGCCAGGGCCGGCAGCGGCGGCGACGCCATCGATGGCATCGTAATCTCGACCGGCCTGTGTCATGGCATTGGCGATGACAGCATCCAGAACTTCTACATGTGCGCGGGCGGCGATTTCCGGCACGACACCGCCGAACGCGGCGTGCTCGACGATTTGCGATAGCACCACGTTGGAGAGGATCCTGCCCTGGCCGTCTTCAGAACGTTGAACTACCGCGGCGGCGGTTTCGTCGCACGTCGTCTCGATGCCGAGGACAATCATCAGTTCCTCAATGGCTTGCGCCCGAGCAGGGTGACGGCAGCTGAAATAATAGCTAGTCCTGACGCTTGGGCCGACCCCGGTCCGGCCTAGCATCGCGAGGTGACATGGCGCAATCCACAGTCTCGTTGCGCATAGGTACGCGCGGCAGCCCATTGGCCATGGTCCAGGCACGCGCGGTACGCGCGCGTCTGGCTGCGGCCATGAACATGACCGAGGAGGAAATCGAACTCGTCGTCATTCGTACCAGCGGCGATACCATCCAGGATCGGCCACTCGCGGAAGAAGGCGGCAAAGGTCTGTTTACCAAGGAAATCGAGGAAGCGCTTCTTGTCGGGCGCATCGAGCTCGCGGTTCACTCGGCAAAGGACATGTCCACCGTGCTGCCGGAGGGGCTGGTGCTGGCGGCATGTCTCGAACGCGAGGATCCCCGCGATGTTTTCATCAGCCACAAGGCGCGCACGCTTTCGGAATTGCCTAAAGGCGCAAGGCTCGGAACTGCATCGCTTCGCCGTCAGGCGATAGCGAAGCGTACGCGGCCCGATCTGATCGTGATGCCGCTGCGTGGCAACGTGGAGACTCGCCTTCGCAAGCTCGAAGCGGGCGAAGCCGATGCGACGCTGCTCGCGCTCGCAGGATTGAAACGGCTTGGGCTGGCGGGTCAAGCCACCAGGATCATGAGTGCTGAAGAATTCCTGCCGGCCGTCGGACAAGGCGCGATCGCGATCGAGACGCGGGCAAACGATGCGCGGATGCGCGGCATCGTCGCGCGCATCGATGATGCCGACACGTCGACAGCCATCGCATGCGAACGCGCTTTTCTCGCCGCTCTCGATGGCTCATGCAAAACTCCGATCGCAGGTCATGCGATCGTAACGGCAAGCACGGTGCAATTCCGCGGACTCATCGCGCGACCGGACGGAAGCGCGGCACTCGACATCACAGGCACTGGCGACCGCAAGGACGCGGCCACGATCGGGACCGAAGCTGGACGCGAGCTCAAGCATCGTGCCGGGCCAGGATATTTCGATTGATGGGCAAGGGCGAGTGACATGCGCATTGTCGTCACGCGCCCACGAGTTGATGGCGAACGAACCGCCACGGCGCTCCGGGCACGCGGACATGAGGTGCTGGTGACGCCACTCATGCGCATCGAGCCAATAGCCGCCAACTTTGAAGGCGAGTGGAGTGGGACCATAGTCACCAGCGCAAATGCGGCAAACGCCATAAGGGAGAATTCGTCGGGCAACGCGCTCATGAAGCTGCCGCTGTTTGCGGTCGGTCGGCGCAGCGCGGAAGCTGCACGCGAAAGCGGATTCGAAGACGTCTTGTCGGCAGATGGCGGCGTACGTGATCTTCTGCAACTTATCAGGATCCGTCGACCCGATCGAAATGCGCCTCTGCTATATCTTGCCGGCGAGGATCGTGCAGCCGATCTCGTCGGGGCGCTCTCGACGCGCGGAATTGCTGCCGAAATGCGTGTTGTCTATCGCGCGGTCGCTTTGCCGTTTCCACCGACTCTCAGGGATGCGCTCGAGGCCGGTATAATTGACGCGGTGATGCATTTCTCCCGCAGAGCCGCTGACAGCTACGTGGCGGGTGCAAAGATGGCCGGCGTCGTAGCCCCGGCGCTTGCGGTGCGCCATTTTTGTCTGTCGTCGCAAGTGGCCGAGCCCCTCGCAGATGCCAGCCGGATCGATATCGCCAGTCGCCCCGATGAAGCCGCATTGATTGAACTTTTACAGGCGACCGCTTGATGATTGGCGCAGCCCCGACATTTGCGTTATTTCCTGACTGCGGGGTTGAGGCGATTCGCGGAGGAAGCGCGCATGCCCGATAAGCGCTCAACATCTGACCCTGCGGCAGGCGCGCCCCGCCGAAAGCGCCGGGCGCCGACTATCGATTTGACCGCGACAGAGGTTCCAGAAGCAGCAACCGGTCGTCCTCCCTCCGAGCCGTCTGGACCGCCCGAGCCAGAACACGCCAAGCCCGCCGATCAAGCGGAGACGCGAGCCGAATCGAAACAGGAATCCATCGGGTATGCGAATTCGTCGCCCGGTAGGTCGTCGTGGCTCAGCAGGCCGGCGCTTGTCGGCGGAATAACTGGCGCAGCGGTTGCTACAATTGGGTTCCTCGCCCTCTGGCTGGCCGGCGGAGCCCCAGTCCGTCACGCGGTATCAACCGACTCAAACGCGCAGCTCGATGGACTTGTGCAGCGGATAGCAAAGATCGAGACGGCACTCGCAAAAATTCCGGCAAACGATTCGAGTGTTTCAGAGCGGCTTTCTGCAGCCGACAACGCCATGAAATCGCTCGGCATTGCGTTGACTACGCTCAACAAGCACAGCGAGGAAGCCGCTGCCGGCGCTGCCGATGCACGCGCGCGGGCGGACGCGGCCGAGAAGTCGGTCACGCAGTTGCGGAGCAGCCTGCAGGATCTCAGCAGGAATACCTCTGCCGGGATGTCTCCTGCTGATGTCGACGCCCTGCAAAAGCGGATCGCTGTGCTTGAGCAGACGAACAATTCGAATCCGGTCGACATTGGTGCAAGGCTTGCACAGACCGTAACAGCGCTTCGCGACGCGGTCGTGAGCGGCGTGCCCTTCGTCGCCGAATTGGAGGCAGCAAGGGCTCTCGGCGTGGACGAAAATACACTAAAGCTGCTGACGCCATTTGCAGCAAACGGCGTGCCAACCGCAGCCGCACTAGGGCAGGAATTGAGCGCCCTGATTCCCGCAATGTCCAAGGCAGCAGGCTCGCAAGGACAGGGCGGAAGTTTCCTGGAGCGGATCGAGGCCAATGCCAGCAGGCTGGTGCGCATCCGCCCGGTTGGTGCGCCGGCTGGCAACGACGCGTCGACGGTGATCGCACGAATCGAGGTCGAATCCGCGCACGCCGATATCGATGCTGCGCTCACCGATCTCGGCAAGCTCGACGCCGCGATTCGCGCGCCAGCACAGAGCTGGATCGACAAGGCCCGGGCCCGACAAGCGGCGCTCACTGCCGCGCGTCAACTCGTTGGCGACGCCACGCGCGCGCTGGGCAGGCGATGAGGTTCGGATGATCCGCATCGTTCTTTTTCTGGCGTCGGTCACGATCATTGCCGCCGGCTTTGCCTGGATCGCCGATCGTCCGGGCGAAGTTGCAATTACCTGGCTGGGCTACCGCCTCGAAACGTCGGTGCTGCTTGCCGCCTTTGCGATCGCCGTACTCGTGCTCATAGTCACGCTGCTGTGGTCGATCGTGCGCAGTATTTTGCGATCGCCCGAGCAAGTATCTTTGTTTTTCCGGCACAGGCGCGCGGTCAAAGGCTATCTGGCGGTCAGCCGCGGTCTGATCGCAATCGGGGCCGGGGATCTGCAACTCGCGCGTAAATCCGCCGACGAGGCGGCACGTCTGTCTCCCGGAGATCCGCTCGCGCAGTTGCTCACCGCGCAATCGGCCCAGATGGCGGGCGATCGAACCACGGCCGAGCGTGCATTTCGAGAGATGACCCGGCGCCACGAAACAAAGCTGTTGGGCTTGCGCGGTCTCTATATAGAAGCGCAGCGCCGCAACGATGGCCCCGCCGCGCGGCATGCGGCTGAGGAAGCGGCGAGGATCAGTCCTGCGGTCGCGTGGGCCGGACAGGCTGTGCTCGATTATCGCTGCGCGGCCGGTGATTGGGCTGGCGCGCTTGAAGCGCTCGATCAGATGAAGCCTTCACTGGAAAAATCCGATTATCGCCGCAAGCGTGCTGTGCTGCTTGTCGCCCGCGCCCAGGCGCTTGAGGATATCGACCGCGACAGCTCACGAAAACTGGTGCTCGAATCGGTCAAGCTCGCACCGGATCTCGTGCCGGCGGTGGCACTGGCAGGTCGTCGGCTGGCCGAGTCCGGCGAGCCGCGCAAGGCACGAAAAATCCTGGAAGCTGCGTGGACGATCAATCCGCACCCAGATATCGCGGAAAGCTACGCCAACCTTAGATTGGGCGACAGCGCGCGGGACCGTCTTGCCCGCATGCAGAAGCTCGCCAGCAAGGTTCCTGGCCGACTCGAAGGCGCGCTGGCAGTTGCTCGAGCTGCGCTCGATGCGCGCGAATTCGCGACAGCGCGCAGCGCGATCGCACCTCATCTATCTGCACCTACGCGGCGTGGTGCGACCTTGATGGCGGAGATCGAGGAAACCGAGCACGGTGACGAAGGCCGTGTCCGCGAATGGATGGCACGCGCGATGCGTGCATCCGGAGATCCGGTTTGGACCGCAGACGGCGTCGTGTCCGAGCGCTGGCTGCCTGTATCGCCGAGCGGACGGCTTGACGGCTGGGAGTGGAAAGTTCCACTGGCAGAAATCGGCGTGACTCGTCCTGTCATCGAGGTTACGACGCCTCCCGCCGATACGCCTGCGATGCCGGAGCCGCCGCCCGCAGCGCCGGAGAACAAACCTGCCGGCAAGCCGCGCACGCGCGCAAAATCGAGCATGTTCAGCAAAACGGCCCCGGCGCAGCCTGTCATCCCTTTGGTGCATGCGCCTGACGATCCGGGACTTGATTTAGGCCTTGATCGCGATCCGGTGCCGGAAACCTCAGGGGCGCCAGCGAACGACGCATGGCAGCGCCTGCGGCAATTGTTCCGCTAGTCACAGCATGGCGGGCCGGGTGCGTATTGCTTGCCAAGCGAGGTCCGCGCCGATATCAGTTGCGCGGTTCCAGCCGGCGTAGCTCAGCGGTAGAGCATCCGCTTCGTAAGCGGGTGGTCGGGGGTTCAAATCCCTCCGCCGGCACC
>Ga0209382_10000224_pt1 | contig 92130 bp, 150 predicted proteins | sample SoiMetdeltSBSDD5_FD_187599 | JGI IMG/M metagenome (GOLD analysis project Ga0209382, IMG submission 187599) | Bulk soil microbial communities from a Populus tree surrounding site in Tennessee, USA - Soil MetaG P. deltoides SBSDD5 (SPAdes) (version 2) | ecosystem: Environmental > Terrestrial >...
AGTGTCGACGTCCTGATGATCGTATTCTCTGAATCGAGCGATGCCGTTCTCCACGGTCGCTTCCTTCTCTATGATCTTGGGAAAGCTTCCGCGTCCTTGCGTCTTGATGAATTCGCCGACCCGATAGAACGTTTTTCGCTCGCTCATCGCTTCCTCTTCTTGAACTCGGCGTCCGTCAGCGTTTTGATCCCGCGAAACGTCCCCTTCAGCAAAACCGGACCGTTGAGTCGATAGCCCTCCTTCGCTGCATAGTGACCACCCGTGTCGCGGTAAAACGAATCGGTCTTGCTGTGCGACTCCGAGTAGTGGAGCGCATCCTCTCGTGTTTTACCGAAGAACGAGTGCTCGAGAACGAGCGTCGGTTCTTCGCCTTCGTTTTGGTATTCGTACGTGCGCACCCAGAGCTTCCACATGTTCACAACCCTATCCCGCTCGAAGCGTTGTCTTCAAACAGCTCGACGTCTCGGATGTAGATCGACACGGTCTGCATCGACTTCCATCGGCCCTGCTTCGCGATCGCGTTCAGGCTCTTGCCGCGTTTCGCCGCCGTCGTCGCGAGACCGGCTCGCAGCGAGTGCCCCGACAACCGCTCGGCGCTGAGATCGACTCGACGCGCAGCGCGTTTCAAGATCAGCGACACGTCCTTACCGAGCAGTCGCTTGTCGGTGAGCGAACCCTGCACGCCGCGGAAGATCGCGCCGCTCGTGATCTGCGCCACCTCGAGCCAGTCGCGCACCGCGCGCACCGGGCACGTGACGCGATCGTCGCCGTACGCCACGCCGACGGCTTCACCCTTCGCTTCCTGATCCGTCTTGCTCTTGCGAATGAGCACGGCGATGCCGCCGTCGACGAAGTCGAGGTCCTCGACGTCGAGCGCGACGAGCTCGCTGCGACGGAGCGCCGCTGCGAGGCCCAGGCAGAGCAACGCTCGGTCACGGACGCCGGCGAGCCCCGGCTTCAAAGCGTTGATCATCGAGCGGAGCTGCTCCGGCGCGAGCGGCTGCGCGCGGCGCGGAGCGACGCCCTTGGTCCGCTTGATGCCGTCGAACACGTCGGTCACGACCGAGAACGCGGTCGGCGTCGGCAGGTCGGCTCGCTTGTGGAAGTGCGCGATCGCGCTGAGCGCCTGCCCGAGCGTCGCCGGCGACCAATCGTCGGCGTGCGCCGTCAGGTACAGCGCGACGGCGCTCGGTGGGGCGGGGAGCGACGGCAGGCCCCTCGAGCTACACCAGTCGCGGAACGCCCCCCACTGCCGCTCGTACGCTCGACGCGTCGAGCTCGACCGCGAGCGCTCGGCGAATTCGGTCGCCTGCACCGCGACGGTCGCGAGCTCGGCGACCTGGACTCGGGCCAGCGGGGCGGGGGCGCTCGGCAGGGTCGGCGGCTCCTCGGCGCTGAATGCGCTCGCCGGCGCGGACGGCCCGACGTTCGCGACCGGGGGCTCCGGCGCAGCAGAACGCGAATGGCGAGCGGCGCGGGCCCTTTTCGCCGACTTGCGCATCTGGATCCTGGCCAGCCGGCGCTCGTGGTCGATACGTCCCATTATCGACCACGTTTCTACTGGACTCCGGCCCGTCGGTCAAGTAGGGTCGGAGTCGCTGGACGCCTGGGAGCTCCCGTCGCGGCACGCGAGTAGACCGAGCCCGAAACGATGAAAGGTGGCTAGGAGCCCGCGCCAGAGTCGGCGCGGCGGTCGAAAGCGGGGCCTCCAGCGAGCTCGTCGAACGTGGGCTCCACGCCGAGGTAGTCGGCTCGCTGGCTCGCGTTGTCCAGGTAGCCCACGAAAAGCTCCTGCTCGATTCGAGCAGCCCTGAAGTCGCCCAGGTGCACGTGTTCGAGCATCATGCCGAAGATCATGAGCCCGAAGCTCAGGAGCTCGGCGGGCGTACGATCACGTGGTCTTAGCTGCGGACCGCAGCGCCGGGGACCTCAGACTCGTTTTGCCATGGTTGCGACGGCCGGATTCGCACCGGCGACCTCCGGATTATGAGTCCGGCAAGCTACTCCTGCTCCACGTCGCTGCGGCGAGGTTAGCACGGTTTTACGCGCGGTCTCTCCTATGTCGCGAGGCGGGCGAAAACCCTCGTTCGTATATGACGATCTCGCGGAATTCTGTCATCGTTTTTTCAACAGTGCCCGCTTCAGACGCTTCCTGCCGCGTGGTTTGCGAACCGGCCCTTTCGGTGCGCGTTTGATGAAAGCGCGTTGCACCGTAATCGCCATCGGAGCCTGCCCGACGGGCGGCTTGCATCCGCGTCAACCCATGGTTTTACTCGAGATCTTCCGGATTCGAGCGACGCGACTTCGCGATCGGCAGGCGCGCGGTCGAGACCTTCTTGGTGAGCCGATTGTCCTCGGCCGTGGGCTCGGTCGGCGCCTCCTCGCCCGTGAATTCAGCCTGAGAAACGATCTGGACGCGCGGCGCCGAGATGCTCGGGCGCGTCGCCGTGATGCTCGCGTTCTCGATGCTGATCGCGGCCGCAGGCTCGTCGAGCCTCTCCCACACGACGACGAACAGCGTCGCGACGCAGCCGCTGAGCGAGCCGATCCCGAGCACCTTCGAGATGCTTGACAGAATTGTTAACAGGTCACCCCCAGCGTGTGGAAAACCGTAGAAAAGCAAGTACATCCCCGCGCCTAGCCAGACGCCCGAGCAGAGCGGACAGCTCGCGAGCTCGCGCCAGATCCACGGCCCGCGGCGCAGGAAGTTGAAGATCTCCCCCTGGGTGAACACGACCGCGATCGCGGCCGCAAAGAGCACGGTCTGGTACAGCGGCATGTGGGTGATTCACCCTACTGCGCGCCGAGCTCGTGTCAACGTTCTTGCGCGAAAACGCCGCGAAAAGTCGCGCTAGAAACCCTTCTGCTCGAGCCATCGCTTGAGCTCGCGCGCCTGGTCGGCAGTCAACGTGATCGACGGCCCGTACTCGTTGCCGAGCTCGTCGAACAGCACGTCGCTCAGCACCGCACCGTCGCCTTTTCTCGAGATTGTTGGGCAACGACGCTTGCCGCAGCACATCTCGTAGCTGTCCGGCAGGTCGTCTTCGCGCTTCTCCATGCGACGTTTTCTAGCACGTTTCAGCTACGGGCCACAAGGCGGCTAAGGGTGCGCACGCAGCAGGCATGCAGCGCGCCTGAAGAGTGTCTCAGAACGGCCTAATTCAGGCCGTCTTTCTTCAATCGAGGTAATCAATTCAAGTACTTGCAACGTTTTCTAACGCGGAAAACAATCGAACAATTCAATTCGACGATCAAACGAGGTCTCAATTGTGCGATCAGTCGCGACGATCAATCGGACTTTTGAGAGGAACGTTCAGATCTCAAAACAATCGCAAAGATCAATCGCGGCAAACAATTCCAAAAGTTCGACGCGCGCCGATCTGCGCTACGATCGATCCATGGAAAGCATCACGTATCCCGCCGCGATGATCGTGCTCGGCTTGGTCGCGTGGTTCGTGTTCTCGACCGCGCGCCTAGGCAACGCGAAACTAGCCGAGACCGGCCGCATGATGGTTTTCGCCGGCTTGCTCGGCTTGTCGCTGGCCCACGCGCGCGACGCTGTACCGGTCGCGACGGCCACGATCGGGCGCTAGAACCCCCCGGCGAACGGCCGGAAAGCCCTTGGAACGGCGCTGGAAAGCGCTTGGAAAGCCCTTGGAACACCGGCCGGCGAGCCGATCACCCCCCGGGCACATTCCAATGTGGCTGTAAACAGCCCTCAGCCCCCCGGGGGGTGTGTGCGAAACTACGCACCTAGGTGCGAAAAGTACGCGCCTACCCCGGGGGGTTTTACAGTATTACTATAATCGACCCTAATAATTCCGCATACTTAGGCCCGATCCGGTACCTGGCACCCGTATTGCAATACCGTATATCGAACCGGGACGCAGTGCCCGGGGCCGAAAGTCTCTGAAAACACGGCTCCCACCCCCCGCGGGGTTCCCCCCGCGAGCGCTGGAAAGCCCGGTTGGATGCGCGCCCGGTGAACGCGCGCCAGCCGATAACGCGGGAACGGAACCCCGCACCAAAAACCGAGCGCCCCATACGGGGGCGCGACGTCGCGAGTCGACCGAGACGCAGAGATCAACGCCTAGGGATAGGTGGCATTGCTGCGCCCGCACGTGGGTCCGAACGGGTAAGCGCCTAGGAGCGCACCGATCGTGCGTGAGTCGACGCAATCGCGAGGCAAGGAAAGCCGAAAGCTTCGCCGCTCGGGTGACAGTCGAGCGCGAAGCGTACCGCGGCGCGCGTGGATGACGCGCGCCAGGTCGAACGGGTAACGCGCCAAAGGTAGGTAACGTCGCAGCGTAGCGGCGACGACGCCAGGGGCCTTGGACGCGCCAACGGATCGAACGGATCGGCAGTAAGACCAGGACGGCACGCGCACCGGGGCGCGCTGGCACCCTGCCTCCAAGCGACGAAAACCTAAACCCCTACATTCCTCTCTCGATTGCTCGCAAAGCATCGACTGAGCTTTTTCTCTTTTTTGCACCGGCGCGGACTTCGCGGAAACGCGCGAGCCGCTACTTGCGCACGGAAACGAAACGAGCGCCGGTAAGACTGCGTCCGAAAAACCTATTCTGTCCACGCGGCGACGGGCCGCAATTCGCTGGTAGCTTCCAGCTTTCGGGGCGCGAGCAATCGCGCCTCGAGTGAAGGGAGCAACGTGCGATCCATTGAATTGACCGAAGGCTTCGTAGACTTCCAACACACCGAGAACGGTGCGCTCGTGATCCTAGTGATCCACGGCGAGGCGTTCGCGTTCTCACCCGATGAAGCGGCGCGCATCGCGTGCGGGCTTCAAGAAACCGTCCACGAAGCGCGCTACGCGAGCGGCGAATACCCTTCGCGCGTCGGCACCGAAACTGAATCCTACGACTGAGGAGACCATGAGCAAAAAACACTTCAAAAAAGCGGCCGAGATCATTCAACAGTCCTGCGACCTGAAAGGTCACCCGTCCGTCGAAAAAACGCGACGGCTGCTCGCGAACACGTTCGCGGACTTTTTCCAGGCCGACAACGCGCGTTTCGATCGCTCGCGCTTTCTAGAAGCGTGCGGCGTCAAGTAACGACCGGCTCACGCGGCGCGACTCGTTCGCGCCTCGTAGGCTGAGCGCTACTGCCAGCAAACCCAAACACAGGAGAACGGGTCTTGACACCAGAAGAACGGCTGGACAACGCGCGCAAGCGCGTGCAGCGCGTCGCGGACATCTGCGAAGCGTCGCGTGGCCACATGGGCTACGTGCAGTTTCATCACGCCGGCTACGGCGAACCGGGCTACGACGATCCGGAGATCGGAATCATCGCGACCGGCAATTGGAACAACGACGACGAATACGACCGCGAAAAGCGCGAGCGCGTCGTCACTTCGACGTTGCCCAAGCGCGTCGCCGAACTGCTCGAAAAGCTCGGCGTCTCGATCGAATGGGAGGACGAGTGGTCCGAATGCTCGGATTGCGGCAAGCTCGTGCGCACGAGCGCGGACTCGTACTCGTGGCAACCGAGCTACGTGTGCGGCGACGGTGAGCTGCTCTGCCACGATTGCGTCGAAGAAGATCCCGAGGAGCACCTGAAGTCTCTCGAGGGAAACCCGAGCGTGTGTAACACGCTGGAAAACATCGACCCGACCGAGCACGGCTACCTCGCTTTCAACGAGGACTCGTACGAGAGCGGGTGGCACCCTGGCCAGACGGACGACCCGAAAACGGTCGCGAAAGAACTGCGCGAGCGCGGCGTGTCGCGCTTCGTGTTCCAGCTCGACGAAAACAGCCAATTCTACTCGCGCTGGTCGGTGTTCGTGCACGAGGACGAGGCGCATCTAGTCGGCCTGGCGGACGCTCCGAGCGTCGAAGAGTGCGACGACGATTCCGACGACGACGTCGAGAGCGTGAGCGAGTGAGCATGATTATCCGAGACTGCCTGGGCCGCGAGCGCGAACCAGACAAGATCTGGCCCGACGGCTCGTACAACTGTCCGTTCTGTTGGGCCGCTGTGCGATCGACGGACTCGGGTTGTCCTAACCCCGCGTGCACGGCTCGACCGGGTTACCCGATCGAACGCGCTCGTGAAGAGCTGGCGCGCCAAGAGCAACGCGCGAAAGAGACGCGCGAGCGCGAGGAGCTGGACGAATGGCGCCGCAAGTACGCCGAAGAGCGACACCAAGAGCGGCTCGCCGTGCTCGCCAACATCCAGAGCGAGGCGATCCGTCGCGGGGCGTGCATCGACTGCGCGTTGAAAAACGCGCCCTACCGAACCAAGTACGTCAAACACCGGACCACGTGTCCTCTCAAACGAGCGCGAGCATGAGACACTACGAATCTTTCCTGAAGTTCTGCGAGCGCATCGGATCCTCCGACGTGAAGCAGGACACGTTCGACTCGGTCTTCACCGAGCTGACCGATCGCAAGCCGGTCGGCGAGGGCTTCGACGCGCCCGACGCAGTCGACCTGCTCGTGGACTGGTACAAGTCCGGAGCGCGCTACTCGAAGCGCCCGCTCAACATCATCGAGAGTTTTAAGCGCCCCCGCGTGTGGGCGATGTTTCTCTCGTGGGAGCACGCGCGCAAAGCTCGCAAGCGAGCGCGAGCGTGAACGCCCCCACCCTGGTCAGCCACTACTCCCCCCGCACGCGCGCGCGAGCGCGCCTGATGGCGCGAGCCGAGCGATTCCTCGAGCGCTTCGTGGTCGTCTCGTGGTTCGCGGCGGGGCTGCTCGTCTCGTTTCGATTCTTCAACTGGTTGGAGATTGTCCGATGAACGAATGGATCAAAGCCGAGTACTTCCGGCTCCGTCACGAGGGCTGGGCCGCGTCGTGCGCCTGGCGCGCCGCGAAAGTAAAGGACGCCTGGGAGGACGCCGAAGCCGAGGGGCTCGTTCGACTCGGGGCGGACCCCGACGAGTGCACGTACATCGAGGATCTGGATCCGGACGGCACGCCCGAGCAGCGAGCCGAGACGATGCGCCGCGCGAACCGCGACGGCGTGTGGGTGTTCTACACCGAGTATCTCGACCCCGTGCACGGGTGGGTCGTGGCTGACTCAATCGGCGGCGTGCTCGGCGACGACTTCGAAGACTCCGGTTACGACACGGACTTGAGAGAGAACGCGCTCGACGCTCTCAACGCGATCGACCCAAAACTCTGCCAGGGGTGGTGCTGACGTGGCGAACAAGGACGACTGCGCATTCATCAACGGCATGGCCACGATCTTCTGGGCCGACGCATGGGCGGACCACTGCGAGGAGCGCGGCTGCACGAACCTGAGCGGCTGCGAGATCACGGCGTGCATGCCCGAGATTCCGGAGCTCGCCTACCGGCTCGCCCACCGCGTCGCGGGGCGCATCGAGGTCCGCGCGAAGCACGGGCTCGCGTCGCTGTTCGCGCTCGCGTGCAAGGCGGACGGCATCGACGACGCGGACATCGACTACCACGGCGCGCTCGCCGAGCGCTTCGGGCAGTGTCTCGCGTACAAGACGATGGGCGCGGGCGTGTCGTGGTTCGACGATCACGAGTCGTTCCCCGAGCTGGCGAGCATCGACCTGTACGGCTGCGAGGGATGCGGCGAGGTCAAGGTGGACCTCCAGTGCTACGCGGACGACACGTGCGAGGAAGAGCACGACGACGGCGAACTGAGCGACGAACAAGAACGCGCGCACGAGCGCAAGCAGATGGGGATCACATGACGTACACCCGAGAGCAGTACATGAACAACGAGTGCGACCACGACACGTACTACGGGCAATTCGTTTCGAGCGCGATCGTCGAGCTGGTCGCTGACTCGATCGGCGTCGACCGGATCCGCGCGAGCACGGACGAGCACATGAACGACATCCCGCTGCGCGACTGGGATCAACTCGAGTCGAGCATCGGGCTGCTCGTACACAAGGACCACCGCAAGAAGTCCGGCGAGGGTTGGTCCTCGAGCACGGCCGTGTGCATCGCCAAGGCCGCGGCGCGGCGCATCCAGCGCGGCGAGGCCAAGTGCGGGAAGGTGAGCTACCGCGTGCGACTGTCGAACCTGAGCATCCCGATGAACAAGCTCGGCGCGACCCCGCACCGGGGCGACGTCACGCGCGCGATCGTCCACGTCGAGCTCCACGAGAAAGACAACGACGTCGCGCCGTACAAGGACGTCGACCTGAACGAGTGCAAGCGCTACACCGAGGTCACGCTGACCGCGGAGGTCTGGCGCAAGGGCGACCGCGCGAACGACCCGAGCTCGTGTGGGCAGTGCCTGGGTGAGATCCGCGATCACTGGGGAGATGACGAGAACGTGCGCGAGCTCGTCGCACTCTGGGAGCGCTGGCACCTGAACGGCATGACCGCCGGCTGCCGCGAGCAAGAAGACTTCTTGCGCGAGCACCCCGTCGAAGCGCGCTACCCTGACTCTCACTTCGACAAGGCGAGCGAAGCGCTCGCGGCCGCGGGCCTGAACCCCTGCCGCGGCTACAAGTACGGCACGGCGTGGCTCGTCGAGCGCGCGCCCGAGGACGTGGTCAAGCGCGTCGTCGAGCTCTGCGAGGCGCTGGGCGGCTTGCGGCTGGAATACTGATGACCCGTGCCGAGCGCGCGATGCAGCTCACGGCGAAGATGTACATCGTTGACAGTCTTCGCGCCGTCGTCGACACCGTTTTTCGCGTCTCGTACCACGACTCAGGTACGCTTGAGATTCGACGCGAGATGGGCCACGAACGCGGCGAGCTGCTGCGGCAGATGGGCGCGAGCGAGCGCCGAGAGTACGAGCGGCTGCTAGCCGCGTGGAAAGAGCCGCGCCCGCGAAACCCCGCGGGCTAGCACTGGTCGGCAGTGCGAACGTAGGTGTCTCGGGACCATGCAGAGCCAATGCCGGACGGCGGTGAAGAAACACCGTCGAACGACGGCGATGAAGCGTGCCCGAGGGGATCACCAAGCCGAGTCGGCCACGCCTGGGCCGTGACGCCAGCCCGAGTCGAACGGGGGACAAGCGTCGAATCCGGGAAGGGTCCCCGGTGGTCGAGTCGCGTAAGCTACGCGACGCTGACACCGGCCGGGGACCCGACTAATTCCAACCCCAAACACAGGAGAACGGGGATGCCCAAGACAGAACAGGAACTGAAAGAGAGACTGAAGAAGGCTGACGCGGAGCTCGGCGAAGCGGTCACGCTCGTCGCGCGCTGCGCGGACGAACTCAGTGACAACGCGGAGCAGGTCGACGACACGTACAGCGTCGCGCCCGAGGACATGGTCGAGCTCCGCAACGCGCTCTTCAACTGGAAGACCAAGACGCAAGCCTACCTGCTCGCGGTCAACGCCGTCGGTGAGTACAACTACAACGTCGCGGTGTCTCGGTGACCCGCGAGTGGAGCAAGTACCAGCAAGCCGTCTTCGCGGACGTCGCGAGCGGCCAGGGCCACACCGTGGTCGAGGCCGTGCCCGGGAGCGGCAAGACGACCACGACGATCGAGGCGTTGCGCTACGTGCCGAGCGGGTCGAGCGTGTGGGTCTGCGCGTTCGGTCGCGAGGCGGCCGAGACGTTCAAGGGCCGCGTGCCCCCAGGCACCCGCACCAGCACGTTCAACTCGTTCGGCTGGGGCGTCGTGATGAACCAGCTCGGCATTCGGAAGAACCAATTGAACGGCGAGCGCGAGTGGTCGCTGGTCGACCAGCTCGCCGCGAACTGCGGCGGCTTCTCTCAGGAGTGGGCGAGCTCGCTGTTCAAGGCCGTGAGCCTGTCGAAGGCCACGCTCTCGAACACGTTCGAGGAAGTCGACCTGATGCTCGACGCCCGCGCGCACGGGATACCGTTCAAGACCAAGGACCCGGACGACCAGCGAGCAGAGCGCCAGCGCTTCGTCGAGCACGTGCTCGAGGTGCTGCGCCGCTGCAAGGAGGACCTCAGCGAGGTCTCGTACGACGACCAGGTCTGGCTGCCGATCGTGCTCGGCTTGCAGGTACCGCGGTTCGACCGCGTGCTCGTTGACGAGACTCAGGACCTGAACGCCATGCAGATCGAGCTCGCGCTCCGCGCGTGCAAGGACGGCGGGCGCATCATGTGCGTGGGCGATCGGCGCCAAGCGATCTTCGCGTTCCGCGGAGCAGACCACAACGCGATCGACAACATCATCGAGCGCCTCGGCGCGAAGGTGCTGCCGCTGTCGATCAGCTACCGCTGCCCACGGCTCGTCGTCGAGCTCGCGAAGCAGGTCGTGCCCGAGATCGAGGCCGCGCCCAGCGCGCCGGACGGTATCGTGGAGGACCGCGACGCGGACGACCTGATGGCCGAACTCCAGCCCGGCGACTTCGTGGTGAGCCGCGTGAACGCCCCTCTCGTCAAGCTCTGCATGCGGCTGCTCGGCAAGGGCCGCAAGGCGCAGATCCTCGGCCGCGACATCGGCGGCAAGCTGCTCGGCTGGATCGAGCGCGCCGACTGCCGCACGGTCGAGGAACTCCGCATCCACGTCGACTCGTGGCGGAAGAGCGAGACGAAGCGCCTGCTCGCCAAGCGGCCGCCGCAGAAGACGGACATGGTCGACGACATGGCCGACTGCCTGCTCGCGCTCTCCGAGGGCGTGCGCACGATCGGCGAGCTCGAGGCGAAGGTTGACAAGCTGTTCTCAGACCACGACGGCAAGCGCGAGAAGATCAAGCGCCCGAGCGAGGTCAAGGACCGCGTCATCCTCGCGAGCACGCACAAGGCGAAGGGACTCGAGGCCGACCGCGTGTGGATGCTCGAGGACACGTACAGGAAGCGCGACGAGCTCGAGGAGCACAACCTCTGGTACGTCGCCGTCACCCGCGCGAAGCGCGAGCTCTACCGCGTGACGGGGAGCGTCTAACATTCTGGAAGCTCGGTGCGCCAAGCGGGCGACGCTCAACGGAGTCATGACCGTGAAGGCGCCGAACGTGGGGTCAAAGAACGGGAAAGCCTAGCCCTGCGCACCGGGCTCTCCGGATCCATCGAGGAGAACCATGACGAGGATCATCATCGTGCTCGAGATCGAGGGCGACGACGCGGACGCGATGCGCGCCGTGGACGCGGCCCTCGACTCGGGAGAGCTCCAAGACTTTATCAACGACTACCCCGACGCGGAGCTATCGGTCGTGTCGGCGCTCTCTGAATTCGCACCGGAGGAAGAAGACTGATGCCCGAAGTGATCATCACCCACGAAGAACGCCGCGGGTGCGGCTACCGCAAGCCGGCCGCGGGCGGCGTCGGCATCTACTTGATCGGCCCCGCGACGGGCAGCCCGTGCGGGCGCATGCCGTTCCCGCTGAACCACTGCCCGACGTGCAACGCCGGCATCAAACCCTCGCGCGGGTGGAACTGGATCACGCCGCGAGACCTGTTCGGACGTGAGTTCACCAGCAAGTGCAAGGTGTACTACGCGACTGGGGCCTCGCCTTGTGAGACCTGCCCGCTCGGCGGCGCGATCCCCGAGGGCCGGCATGGCCTGATCTGGATCGGCGAGCAGCACTACCCGACGCCCGAGGACTTCCTCATGGAAGCGCGGCGCATGGGCCTGTCGCGCAAGATCGGCGCGCTGCCCAAGGGCTTCGAGCTCGGCAAGACGATCGTCTACCTCGCGCACCGGAAGGCCGTGCGCGAGTCGCCAGTCCTCATGAAGGACAACACGTGGAACTACGACGCCGAGCGCTTCCTGCCCGGCATCTTCGCCACGTTCAAGCCGACCGGCGTCGACCTGGTGATCGCCGACGAGAACGCCGTGCCCGAGAAGGCGGAGAAGCTCGCCGAGAAGATCGGCGACGGCGCGCGCATCATCAAGGTGATCCCCAAAGAGGGCGAGCAGCAGAGCCTGCCCGTCGTGCAGGACGGAGCGAGCCCGTGACGCGGTTCAAAAAAGTGAAGTACCCCGCCTCCGTACTCGAAGAATTCAATCGCGCCGCTGCGGGACTTGCTGTGGGTATCGTCGCGGCCAACATGCTTGACCGGTTCATTGAACAGAAAAGCAAGAAACCAGTTCGGCTCTGGCTACGAATCCAGCGACCTAGGCGACCGACACCGCTCGCGGTGATCGCGGCCGCGTTCGCCGCCCGCGAGCGCTGGGCATTTATTCATCAGAACGCTTGGGGCGAGTCCATGTGGAAACTAACGGAACGCGTCCGGGACGCACCGAGCCAGCTCCAAGCCGCGCGCACCTTGATCAACGCGCTCGGCCTGCCACCGAAAGGGCAATGACATGAGAACGATCTGGAAGTACAAGCTCGGACCCGACGCGCGTCAGAACGTGTTCTTCATACCTCGCGGCGCGGAGGTGCTGACGGTCCAGCACCAGCCTCACACGGACTCGGTCTGCATGTGGGCGATCGTCGAGGACACGAACGACGTCGAGCGACGTCAGTTCCTGATCGCCGGTACCGGCCACGAGCTCCCGCCGGCAAGACTGGACTACGTCGGCACGTTCCAGATCGACGGTGGCTCTCTCGTCTTCCACGTGCTCGAGGTCTCGTGACCTTCGACAAGCAATTCTTCGACACCGTGCGCGAAGCCATCTACCGCGAACGCATGTTCGACCTGGTGATCAGGTTCCCCCACCTCGTGAGAAAGCCATGGAGTATCGACGACTCTGCAACGCACCACTCTGGCCCATCGAGCTCGACGAGCTCAAGAGGCAGTCACCGAAAGCCGCTCGCCTCCGGCGTCCATTCCGCGTCGGCGACGGAGCTCACTACAGCTTCAACGGGGACTCGTACCCGTGCACTGTTCGGAAGGTGAGCAAGAGCGGGCACCAGATCGAGGTCACGCACGACCGCACGCGCGCGCCAGGGCTCTTCGAGCCGCGCGACGAGGGCAGGCGCCAGGTCTTCACGAGGCGCCGCGACGGCCGCTACCGCTCGAAGGGGCACGGCACGTGGACGCTCTACCACGGCCGCTTCTCCGAGCTTAGCAGGGAGTTTTAACGATGGTCGATTCTGAACGCACCGCGATCCTGGAAAAGATAGCGAAGCTCTTCGCCCTCGCGGAGGGTCGAGGAGCGACCCCTGCTGAAGCCGCGACCGCCGCAGCTCACGCGCAGCGCATGCTCGAGAAGTACAAGCTCTCTCGAGCTGAGGTGGACGAGCTCGACGCCGAGGAGCCGGTCGAAGGGAACTCGGAGATGTTCTCCGACACGAAGGTCCCGCGATGGGTGCTCATCCTCTCCGACAACGTGGCGCGAGCGAACGACTGCCGGATCTACATCGGTGGCAAGTGGGTCAAGACCGGCAACCCGCTGCGACCCCTGCGCTCCGTCGGCAAGCGCATCGTGATCGTGGGGCGTAAAAGTGACTCAGAGATCGCGCGCTACATGTTCGTCTACCTGCACCGCGAGATCGAGCGCCTTGCCCAAGAGGCGCTGAAGAGCGGCTTGGTTTCGGGCCGCACAGGCGGCAGCGAGTTTCGCATCGGCGCCGCGATGGAAGTCGGCGCTCGCATCCTGGCCGCGAAGCGAGAGGAGCGAGCTCAAGCGACCACGACGGCGATCGTTCGCGTGAACCAACAGGAAGCTGAAGTCGAGAGCTTCATGGACAAGCTCGACCTCAAGAGCACCAGCATGTCGTGCGGGAGAAACGACGAGACAGCTCGGACGCACGGGCGAGTCGCCGGCTCGACGATCGAAGTGCGCCCGGGTGTGGGCGGACGCGAAGCTCGAGAATTGAAAGCATGACCCGCGACACGCGCCTACGTGTTGAGCTGAGCGCAGAAGAGCGCGAGGCCCTCGACCGTCTTTCAAAGGAACTCAACATGAGCGTGAGTAATCTCGTGCGGCAGATCCTCCGACAAGCGACCGGTCTGCCGTCCTTGTACCAAGCCAAAGAAAAAGGAAAGAGCCATGGGGTATGACCGATATGAGAACGAGCGCGCAGTCCACGCGCGCCGCATCGGCAGCTTGATGCGCCGCTTCCGACAGCTCGCGCTGATCCATGAGCACTTCCAGAAGGTGTTAAAGGAAGGCAAGCGCGAGCTCTCGGGACAGGAGCTCTGGCGCGCGCAGCAGTTCGCGGGCGAGCTCGCGTCGGTCGCCGCGGCGCTCCGCAATTACCGCACCGAGATGCCCGACGTGCCGGGCATCGTCGAGGTCAAGTGACCGCGAAGGAGATGAAGGCGCGCGAGAAGATCGCCGCGCTCCGCGAGTACGGCTTCGCGATGCTCCGGCGCGGCAACGTCGCGCAAGCCGAGGAGGTCAAGCTGCTTGTCGAGGTGCTCGACGCCGTGCTCGACGTCGCGAAGGAGCCGCCCGACCCGCGGCACTCGCCCGACTGGGACCCGACAAGGAGAGGATGATGGCTAAGAAACCGGTCAAGCTGATCGACGACCCAATCGCAGAAGAGCTCAGCCCGGACGAACTCTTGATCATCGAACTCGACAACGTCGCGAAAGCGTCGCGCCGGCTCATGCAGAGCCGACTCAAGCTCGAGGCGATCACGCTGTTGATCCACCACTCGATGTCGCCGCGGGAGCGCCTGTCCCCGCGCGCGATCGGTCACGTGCTCGAGGCCGCGGCGAAGCTCGACGTCGCCTGGTTGAAGTCCAAGCGCGCGAGGGAATAATGGACGCCGACAAGTTCACGCACAAGGCCGAGCTCGTCCTGAAGATCGACCGCTGCTGGGAGTGCGGACGTTGGTGGGCCGTCGAGCAGTTCGCGCCAGGCGGCGACTGCCCGTGCTGCGCGAAGATCAAGTACGGCAAGCTCTGGGCGGAGTTCGAGAAACTCGAGCGCACGCTGCGCGCCCTGCGCGGCGCGCTCACTGCCGCGAAGCGACGATTCACCAAAGGTCGACGATGACCAAGACGATCACGCTCAGTCAGAAAGAGCTCGAGGACGTGCTCGAGAAGTGGGCATCCGCCCTCTACTTCGACGGCAGGACGGTGCGCGTAATCCTGAACGTCGTGCCGGGAGACCGACCCGGTGAACCGAAGACGGTGAGCGTCGCGATCATCGGGCCAGCCGAATGAGTTCGTTCGCGACTGACTACTCCTTCGTCAAGCGCTTCGCCGAGGGCGTCGTCGGGCTCACGAGCTCGCACGGGCAGCAGATGTTCGTGCGCAGCAAGCTCCGCAAACCGAAGGCGTGCGCGCTCTGCAACGTCGAGCTCAAGACGAAGGAGCAGGCGTACCGCCCGATCACCAACGGCTACAACCGCATGCACCGGCTCTGCGTCGCGTGCGTGCTCGAACTGGAACAACATGTTCAACTTCTTTGAGAGTAACACGCTCAGCAAAAGACTTTGGGCGTTGACCGTGCTCGAACAAGTCGAGGTCTTCGTCGAGCGCGGCAACGATCGCAAGCGAGCTATCCACTTGACCGCGGTACTCTACTTGACCGCTGAGGCAGTCGACAGCTTCGCGCACGCGCTCAGCTACCTGCACCGCGATATCGGACTACACCCTTTCGCTCTCCAGAATGTCGAGGCGGAACTCGACCGCGCTCTCCACTATGCGAAGCAGCACCTATGAGCGCCAACATCCGCCACTCCTCCGAGAACTCCGAGTTCATGACGCCGCAGTGGCTCACGGACTGGGTCCACCACGTGATGGGCGGCATCGACCTCGACCCCGCTTCATCGCTGCAAGCGAACCGCACCGTACGCGCGGAGAGGATCTTCACCAAGAATGAGAACGGGTTATTTCAGCCGTGGCATGGCCGCGTGTTTCTCAATCCTCCAGGCGGTCTGGTGGACGAGTGTGGCCGTGAAGTCATTCGAAAGAGCAAGCAGCGGCTGGGCTGCACCGAGACCGGAGCGTGCGGGCTCCCGCCCGGCCACAAGCACACGGGCGTCGAGAGCTCCGCGGTCTTCTGGTGGCACAAGCTCATGTACGAGTTCACGAGCGGGCGCGTGCCGTGCGCCGTGTTCCTCGGCTTCTCCCTCGAGCTCTTGCAAGCCGCCCAGACGTTCGCCGGCAATCAGCCGCTAGACTTCCCCGGGTCGATCCCGAAGCAGCGCATCCGCTTCGAGTACGAGGACGAGAACGGCGTGCGCCACCCGGCGAAGGACCCTACGCACGGCAACATCATCGAGCTCGTAACCGGCAAGTGGGGAGAGCCCGCGCCATCGCACGACAGTCGCCTGCTCGTCGTCGAGCGCTTCAAGCAGACGTTCGAGCAGATCGGCTACGTGCACGTGCCGAGGGGGTACTGATGTTCGTCGGTTCGATCGTGGCGAGCGTGATCGGCGCCGTTGTCGGCTGGGGAATCTTTCGCTGGGGCTACCGCACCGGTCTGAAGTGCGCCGAGTCCATCCTCAAGCGCCGGCTCGCGGAGCTCGACGAGCGCAACAAGCTCTGCGACGAGCAAGAGAAGCTCATCGAAGAAGTCCAGAGAAAACTTGGGAAGATTACGGGAACGAGTTCGGAAGATCCCTACCGAGCCAAGCTCGCGGTCGTGCAGGAAGAACCGGCGAAGGTCTACTGCAAGGACTGCAAGTTCTTGTCGTTCGAATTCCCAGGGATCGAGCAGGGGCCGTTTTGCCTGCACGGACCGTGGACGGAGGACCCGGTACGCGGCAAGCACCGGAAGCCTCGCGACACCACGGCGAACGAGAACTACGACTGCCCCGACTTCACGCTCAAAAAACCGAAGCGACCGCCGGCGACACCGCCCGGACCGTTGCCGCCGCCGAGAAAGGTTCTCGAATGAAGATGTGGAAGGGTAGCGACACCGTCGTCGTGATGATGGTGTTCGGGTTGCTCATGTGCGTCGGCGTGATCAACCACGCGCTCACGCGCATCGAGGTTCCGATGCGCACGGGGATCGGCGCGTTCGCACCCGTCCCCGAGTGCGGCTGGTTCCCGGTGCTCGTCTGCACGGAGATGTCCGACGGCGAGCGCGAGTGCCACTGGGACAAGACGTGGCGCTGCGGCTACGCGCTGTCGTGGCCCAAGACGATAGTCCGGCGACCGTTCGCCGAGGAAGTGATCAAGGAAAGGTACCCATGAACTGGCGAGAGATAATGTCGTTCGACGCTGACACGAAAACGCTCTTCAAAGTGTTCTTCGCTGCTGTGAAGCAGCAGGCTCTGCGAAACATCGCGAAGGGTCAGCGCATCCGCGTCGTGTTGCAGATCATGGCCGCGCTCGCGGTGCTCGCATGCGGCGGCGAGTCGTTCGAGCCAACGTTGTTCGGAACTGGAGGAGTCGATGCCGGAGAAGATTCAGGAAACACTGGTGGAGTTGCTGGAGCTGGTGGAGCCGCTGGTAGTGGCGGCGCTGCTGGTTCCGCTGGAGCTGCTGGTTCAGTGGCTACAGGCGGCGTCGCGGGCGCTGGAGGAACTGGGGTGGTCTGCACTCACATCGAGGTCGTGAGCGCGACCTACGCGAACAACTGCGGCAAGCCCGTGCAGCTCAACAACGTCGACGAGAACTGCGACGGCAAGGCGAGCTGCGCCTACGACTTCGTCTACTTCGTCGACCCCGGCTTCGACCCGGCACCCGGCTGCCCGAAGGACCTGAACGTGATCTACGAGTGCGTGGACGGTATGGCGGTCTCGCACGGGAGCAAGAGCGCTTACGTCCCGCCGGAGGCGCTGCACGTCGAGCTCGAGTGCGGGTGCTACTGATGCCGTCGCCGATGACCTTCACGATGGTGGTCGAGCACCCCTTCAGGATCAAAGTTGGAAACGCCTTCGCCGAGAACGTGCTCCAAGGAGAGATCGTCGAGGTCACGTTCCGGAGCGATGCTAGCGTCGAGGAGATGCAAGCCGTTCTCGAGTTCTGGCTCGAGGGCCTGAAAAACTGGAAGGAGTCACGGAGATGAAGAAGCTCGGGAAGGGCACCTACTGCTGCGAGATGCGCCGCTTCCGCCACCGGAGCGTGCAGTTCAACCCGACGGGGCCCGTGTACGCGGTCGGCGACCCGCAGCGGCTCCAGCACAACCTCGTCGAGGAGCAGGAGGTCATCCCGCTGACGGCGCGCCTGTTCGTCGGGCTCAGCGTCGGGCAGAAGGGCACGTACACCGTCGACGACGTCGTGCGCATCACGAAGCGCGTGAGGCAGAGACAAGGCCAGTCACCCGACGCCTCGTTCTTGCTCCAGCGCGGGATCTACACCGACCAGAAGAGCGAGATCGTCGAGGAGGACTCCGTGCAGGTCGTCATCTTCGCCTTCGACGCCGCGGGCAAGAGGGAGTTCCAGCGCGAGATGGTCGAGCTCGCCGAAGCTCTGATCAAGGAGCTCCAGCAAGAGACGATCTACGTCGAGCTCCAAGAGGGCGGCGTGCCGTACCGCGTGCTGAAAGTTACGAGGGACTGATGGAAAAGAAGGACAGTGGATCCGAGCAGCTCGTGCTGCTGGTCCTGGTAATCACGGTGATCGCGCTCGAGACGTTCTGCATCGCGAAGATCTGGAACTGGCACGCGAGCGCGATCTGGCCGGCCGCGCCGAAGCTGACGTGGGCGAGCTCGGTCGGGTTGTATGCGCTGCTGACGATCTTCAAACGCTCGGACTTCTCCGAAGAGCCAACCAAGACCACGATCAACCACGTGTGCATCCGCACGCTCATCGTGATCATCATGCTCGGCGTCGCGTACGCGGTGCACTGATGCGCGCGCCCGGCTACTCGTTCGTGCTCGACGACGAGAAGCAGCCCTACGAAGTTGTCTACCCGGTGACGAGGCCGTTCGCGACGTACCGCAAGGTCTCGCGCGACCGATTCTTCCGATCGTCGGCGAAGATGCGTTTCCGCGGCATGCTGATGAACGAGGCCATGGTCCACGTCGGTGACGGTGAGTACGCGCTCTCGCACGCATGCGTGTCGGCGTGCCACTGCCCGCGCTGCGGCGCCGACGTCGGTGAGCTCTGCCGCGGCACCTACGGGCCAATCAAGTACACGCACGGCGATCGCCGCTTACTGTGGCGCAAGTACAACGACGGGCGCGCGACGCGCCGGAGGAAAGCATGAGCGAAGAAACAGAAAGCGAAGAGCTGCCGGGCGTCGAAGCCACGCTCAAGTGGCTCAACGAGCACGGCATCAAACCCTACCGATTCGCGCTCGACAACGGCATCGACCCGAGGAGCTTCTCACGCCTGCTGAAGAAGCAGACCGGGATCTCGCTCGAGAACGCGATGAAGATCGAGCGCGGCACCAAGGGCGAGGTGAAAGCTTCCATGTTCGTCAAGGACGGTGCGGCGTGAAGAAGTACTACCAAGGAGTTAAACATGTGGATCGGTGAGAAGACTGAGTTCAAGTTCGACGTCGCGACCGACGTGGGGAGCGGCGCAGAGCAGCCGATATTGATCGAGACGGTGACGTCGGCGTGGACGGTGTCGGGCCGGTTGCGCGCGCTCTGCGAGCAGATGGCCGTCGCGCGCGGGCACGGTACCGCGAACCACGAAGTCGAGCGCGTGCTGCGCGGGCACTACGAGGTCACGCGCCGCGAGCTCGACCGGCAGGGCGGCCACGCCGTGGCGGCATTGCTCATCGAGGACGTGACGGCCGACCAGGTCACGGACCGGTTGCGCGTTTTCGAGCAGGAGGCGAACCACGAGTTCTGCGCCGCCGCGTACGTGCTCGACGCCGCGCTCGCGAAGTGGGGCTACTTCATGGGCAACGTCCGGTTCGAGGACAAGAGCCGACCCGGGGTCACCGTCACCCACACCATCCCCGAGACCGCCGAGGAGCTCGCAGCGTGCCTCGAGCCGTGGCTGGACCAACTGCCCCACGACGAGGCGCGGGAAGCCTTCCGCGGCGCCGTGGCGGCCGCCAGGGCGCTGGAGGGGGCCAAGTGCCGGGAGCTCGTCGAGCTCGCCTCCGCGAGCGTGCCGCTCAAGGTCGAGGCGATCGCCGACACCGAGCCGCCCGAGCCGGCACCATGAAGTCCAAGGGACCCTACCGGACGCCCGTGAAGCCCCCTCCGGACATCGAGCTCGCGTTCTGCGACCGATGCGGCGTGGGTCTCGCGAACGTCCACATGCACCGGACGACGGGTAGGTACGGGCACCCGGAACGCGGTCCACACCGCGAATCGAGCGTCCTGCACCAGCACCCGCGCACCGGCTTCTGCGTGAAGGACAACAGCCTGGCGTGGGTCTTGGTCTCGCCCGAAGCGGCCAAGTACTTTGCGACGTTCTGCAACGTTTGCAAGTCGTTCGGCCACGTTGTCAAAGAGTGTCGATTGGCGTCCGTCGTCGTAAAGAGTCAAGAATGCACAACTGGCGAGTGAGCTACCTGATCGCAACGGGCAATCTGACATCCAGAGCCCGAGAAGAGAGTCTCACCGTCGTCGCCCCAACCGCAGCCGACGCGCTCGAGATCGTGCGATGCAAACTGACCAGCAAGACGATGGTCAACCTCGGCCCGCTGACACCGATGTCCGGGGCGCGCTGGTCGATCGCCGACATCGAGTGGTTGTCGGAAACTGACCTCTCGAACGAGCCGAAGGAGGGAACATGAAGCTCTACGCGTTCTTCGCCGTCGTCGCGGTCGCTTGTGCGTCCAACGCGCCCGAGCCGGCGTGCCCCAAGTGCTACGAGATCGACGAGGTCGCGCCCTACGAGCCGCCGCGCCGGATGATCATCCTCTGCGACGAGCCCGACGCGAGCGCGCCTGAACCGGAGTACCCGCCGCCCGACAGCGGCGACCCATTCTCGAGAGTGTTCTGACATGGACTTTATAGTCGAGGTCGGCTCCTACGTGATCCGGGAGTCGCAGGACAAACACGCCGACCGGTACATGATCCGCTTGGTCGGCGCGTACAAGAGTCGCGACGAGTTCGTGAGCTCGCACGAGACGATCGAAGAAGCGCTGCGAGCGCTCGCCGACGAGCTCGAGAACCAGGAGTAAAACATGAAGTGGATACCGGTCGACGAGACTCTGCCCGAGTCGAACGTCATCGTGCAGTCGCGCGTGCAGGGACCGTACGACGAGAAGCCGCGAACGAGGCTCGGCTACCGAGCGTTCCCCAGGATCAGCTCAGCTCGCGTTCCGATCAGCGAGGTCCCTCACGTCTGGTACAGCCTGCTCGACGTCGACCACAAGGGTCGGCACGACGAGCTGCTTCACGTCACGCACTGGGCGCCGTTGCTCGACCCGGAACTGAGCACCGACCCGTGCAAGTGCGCCGAGATCCAGCAGCATGATCGACGCCGACACTTCCAAGGCTGCCCGCTCAGAAAGCCGATCGACTGAAAGGTCCACCATGAAGATCTCGATAGACATCGAAGTCGATCACATCGTGAGTCGCGAGACGCGAAAGGTCTCGTACATCGCCAAGCACGGGGAGGGGACGATCACCGGCAGGAGTCGAATAGCGGGGCCGGCGCAGCGCAAGACCTACCTCGTCGTTGGCTACGGTGAGTCGATCAGCGAGGCGCTCGCGGACATGTTCCAAAAGCTCGCAGAAGTGACGCGCACCGGGTCACTGCCACCAGCGAGGACGGCATGAGAGTCCTGATCCATCGCTCCCATGAGCGCGGCGACGCGCTGCGCGACTACATAATCGCTCGCGTGTTCATCGCCGATCGCGTGTTCGTGGACGCTGAGATGAACCCGTTCACCGAGGAGGCGGGCTCGAGTTTCGACAACGCGGCGCTCTACCTACTAGACGACGAAGCCGACGAGGACGAGCGCGAGGACTCGCACCGCGTCACGTTCGTCGGCGACCTCAACCAACCCTGCAACGACCTGTCCGGCGCCTTCGACTTCGTGCGCTGGTGGTACCTGCATCCGGAAGCGACGCACCCATGAAACCCCTACTCGACTGGTTCGCGACGCACGTGCTGCGACGGCGCACGCTCTTCGTGCAACTGATCACGAACGTCTGTTATAACTTCCCAGCCGGTCCCACATCGCGCTTCGTCGTGCTGCTAGTCTGCGTCACCTGGCCGTGGCGCCGCCGAGTGAGAGCGACGTGGAAGACGGAAGAGCACCACCAACTCTTCGCCGTCACCTGCAAGGCACTGCGCGGAGCGTTCGACGTGCAGCTCCAGACCGAGTGGCCAACAGAATATGCCCGCCACTACGAGCCGGGCTCCGGTACTGAGCTGTTCAAGCTGGTGCACCCGCGACACTTCCTTCCCGGCGAGACCATCGTCGTCGACGTGTTTCGCTCGAAGCACGTGCCGCCGATGCCGACGTGGGACTTCTACAAAAAGGTCAACGAGCGAGAGCAGGTGCTCATGAAAAAAGTTTTCCCGAAGTGGCCGTCATGAAACCCCTTCTCGTCGGCGAGGCGAACCCGTACCAGACCGACCCGCGGCTCGCGCAGCGTTACGCGCTCTATCCCGATCCGCCAAACTGCGCGGGCTGGCGACTCTGCCACACGATCATGCAGCTCGAGGAGGATGAGTACCTGCGCCGCTTCGACCGCGTGAACCTGTGCGACGGGAAGTGGGGGATAAAGGAGGCGCGAGCAAGAGCCGAAGAGCTGTCCAAGTCGCACGACGTGATCGTGTTCCTGGGCGCGAAGGTCTCCAAAGCGTTCGACTGCAAGTTCGAGCCGTTCTGGGTGTCTCAACGCTTCACGATCAACGGCGTGCTCAGCCCGCAGCGTCGCGTGATGCTCCCCCACCCGTCCGGGCTATCGCGCGCGTGGAACGAGCCGGGCGCCTACGAGCGGGCGCGGGTGGCGCTGAGAGAGGCGGGGTTGCTGTGATCGGCCTCAACATCGACTTCCGAAGCCTCGAGCTGCGCATCGCCAAGTCGATGATGTCGAGGGTCAAGGACCTTGCTCGATCGATCGGTTGGACCGTCGTCGAGACAGAGACGTGGGTCACCGAGCAGTCGTTCGACGACTGGATGCAGCGTGAGGAGCGCCGGCTACGCGGCGAGCCTGAACCCGAAGAACGTTGGGTGAAGGCGTCGAAGCTGGTTTGGCCGTGAAAGTTCGAGCCCGACGCTGCCGCGGCTGCGGCGGCTTGCACCCGCACACGTGCGTCGCGGTTCCGAAAGAGCTCGCGGGCTACTGGCACCTGCCCTGCTTGCGCAAGGCGAGAAGAAAGGCACGAGCATGACCAAGTACACGAAGCTCGACGCTGACCGCGCTGTCGCGGCGCGTGAGCAGTTCCTTCGCGACTTTCCTCACATCCGACGCGGCATAGCTCGAGACCGCGTCCTGGCCGGGCACGGCTACGCGAACTTGGAGGTCTTCGACTCCGGCGCGATGAAGGACCTGGAGATCGCGACGCACATCGTGGCGCGGCTCCCGGGCAAGGACCGGCTCGGTCGGTACGTGCGCTGCCACGAGCTCGCGCGCGTCGTCTCGCTGCACCTGCCGAAGACGTGGCACGTGCTCGACGGCCAGGTCGGCCCGGTGCAGCACTCCTGGCTCCAGGACCCGATGACCTTCACCGTGCTCGACGTCTACGTGCCGACGCGCCTGCCGCAGGTGCAGCTCGTCGACGTGGGGATTCACTTCCAGCGCGACCTATACATCGAGTCCGAGAAGCGCCGCGATATTCGGTGGGCGGTGGTTCGGTGGCTCGAGTTAAAACTCCAACAGGGCCAATAGTTGGTGTCTGGATCCGCAACAGGTAATTAATTATCGAAAAATAATTCGAGCCACGTTTCCTGGATTAATTACCGAAAAATAATTCTGTCGACCAACACGGCAACACCCCGCAACAGGTAGGGGTGTTTTTCACTTTCTGTCGTGGTTCTATGTACTTACGTACCATACAATAGAACAACACCTAGATCTAAGCTTCACGAGAGGGAACATGAATGATGTTAAAACGAACATAGGTGTATGGTCAAAAACGCACAGATCTTTTTATAGGGGGTGGAGTCGCGTGCGCGCCCGCGCGCGCGTATAGGCTTTCGATCGATCGATAATTGGCCCGCGGGCCTGGAGGCGCGACTCGGCGCGTCATCAGAAAACGATCACCGCGGACTTGACGCGCGGCCAGTAGATCTGGCAAAAGCGAAGGTCCGCCCCGATGAACGTCTAGAATTCCCCAGCAAGAAAAAGCCCCAGGGCCGGGCGACCCTGGGGCTTGGAAGCGTAGAGATGCGACCTCTCCGCCAGGCAGAAACTACCGACAATCATGAGCGAGATCAAGCTGAAAACGCGGTCCTGTCGGGTGCCGTGTGCTGATCTCCCACTTCGACCACGCCAAGGACAACGAGCCGAAACAGGCCGACATCACTTGGGAATTCTTCGCGGCGAACCTGGGACCCCACGACTTCACGCACCAGGTCAAGAAGTTCGTCCCCTGCTTCTCGCCGGCTGAGTACGACCTCAGCGACCCCGACGTCGTCCGGGACGACGCGTTCGTCCGCCGGCTCTCGCAATTCGTGCTCGACGTCGACGAGGTGCCGGAGGCGACGTTCCACGCGCTCGTCGGGTACGTGCAGCAGCTCGGCCTCGCGGCCGTCGTGTACTCGACGTGGTCGCACGCCGAGGCGCTCGCGACGACGGGGCTCTGGAAGTTCCGCGTCGTCGTGCCGCTCGACGTGCCGGTCGACGCCGCGCGCTGGCGCGAGTTCTGGGCGAAGGCGAACTACGGCGTGTTCAACGGCGTCGGCGACCCGAAGTGCTGCAACGAGAGCCGGCTCTACTTCGGCCCGTTCGCGCCGCCCGGCACCGAGGCGGTGAACTTCTTCTTCGTGATCCCGGGCCAGCCGCTCGAGACCGCGCGCGTGTTCTCGCTGCCGCTGCCGGAGGGTGTGTCGCGCACGCGCGACGCGGAGGACGAGCAGAAGTTCCGGAACAACACCCAGCAGGCGATCGACCTGCTGGCCGCGGCGTGGCCGCCGCGCCGTCGCCATGAGGCACACCTCGCGCTCGCGGGCGGGCTGCTCGGCTCCGGCTACCCCGACGACGCCGCGGTAGAGTTCCTGTGCGCGGTCGCGCGCGAGCACGCGGGCAGCGACGAGGAGCGCGACAAGCGCGAGAGCGCCGTCGCGCACACGCGCGAGCAGGTCGACACCGGCGGCAACGTCACCGGCTGGACCACGCTCGCGTCGATCATCGGCTACGAGGTCGTGGAGAAGGTCCGCGCGCTGGTCGAGAAGCCGCCGGACATCTCCGGCGACCAGCTCAAGCGCTACGCGAAGCACTTGCAGCGGACGAAGAACAAGGACGACCTCGGCGACGCGCTAGCGCGCGTGTGCGAGGGTCGCGTGTTCCCCGAGCCGCTCGCGCTCCGGCTAGCCGCCGAGCTCGGCGCGCGCTTCCCGGAGTACGACCCGAACTCGATCGCGCAGCACTTCGACCTGTCGATCAAGGCGATGCGCAAGGACGGCGAGGGCGTGTCCGTCGCGCAGGTCGCCGCGCGCGTCAAGCAGCGGCAGGACGAGGTGCGCGTCGCACGCGCCGAGGCGCGCAAGGAGATCGAGCAGAAAGAGCAGGCGGTCGCCGGCGACAAGGCGAACCGCATCCGGCAGTCGTTCAACAACGGCCGCTCGCACCCGTACACGATCGACGAGCTGCGCCAGTTCCAGCCGGTGATCGGTTCGGGCCACCAGTGGATCTTGCAGAAGGACCGGTCGTTCTACTTCTTCCACTTCGGCCGCTTCCGCGGACCGTACACGGAGGCCGAGGCGCACAACGCCGCGCTCCGCGAGCTCGCGCCGGCCGCGAGCGCGGGCGTCGAGCTCTACAAGTTCACGAAGGACGGCAGCGCCGACTTCAAGTCCATGCGGCAGCTCGTCGCCGAGTACGGCTCGGTCGCGGACGAGCTCCTGATCGACATGCGCGCGCAGGCGACCAGCTACGACTTCACGACGCGCACCATCGTCGAGGCGCCGTGCCCGCTGCGCCCGATCGCGGCGCGCTACCACGCGGACGTGGACGAGTGGCTCTACCACCTCGCGGGGCCGGCGTACTGGGAGGACCTGAAGACGTGGCTCGCGATCCTGCCGCGGCTGGATATCGTGCGCGTGGCGCTGTTCCTGACCGGGCGGCGCAGCCTCGGAAAAAGTTTGCTGGCGCTCGGCTGCTCGCGCCTCTGGACCACGCGCGGGCCCACGTCGCTCAACGCCGCGTTCGGCGCGTTCAACGACATCGTCGCGAGCTGCCCGCTCTGCTTCGCTGACGAGCAACTGCCCAAGGACTACCGCGGCTACACGATGAACCCGGAGCTCCGGCACCACATCCAGGCGACCGAGCGCCTGTACAAGCGGAAGTTCCTGCCGAACGGCAAGCTGCTCGGCGTGACGCCGACCATCGTCGCCGCGCACGACCCGTCGATCCTGCGCACGCCCGAGGAGCTCTCGAACAACGAGATCGAGGGCATCATGGAGCGCTACTTCCACATCCCGGTGCGCGACGAGGCCGGCGACTTCCTCGCGAACCTTCGCCCGACCACGTTCGAGCGCGGCTGGGTCGAGAACGACGTGATCGCCGAGTTCGTGTGGTGGCTCTACTACAACCACAAGCACGAGCAGCAGGGCCGCTTCTACATCAACCGGCCGGACCCCGAGAACACGCGCTGGCTCGCGACCTCGACCGGCGCGCGCAGCGCCGTGCTCCGCTGGCTGTGCAGCTACCTGGCCGACCGCATGAAGTTCGAGGGCGACGCGAACACGCTCATGCACGTGCGCGTGTACCAGGGGCGTCTACTCGTGAACATCAAGGGCTTGCTGCAATTCTGGGACAAGTACGTCGGCAACGAGAAGTGCCCGACGTCCGGGAAACTCGCGCAGACCATCGGCGAGCTCTCGACCGAGGAGCGCATCCAGCTCCGCGACGGGAAGAACGTCCCGACCAACTACCGCGTGATCATCCAGGACAACTTGTTCGCGTGGGCGAAGAACAGCGGCTTCATCACCGAAGAAAAGATTCAGGAGGAATTGTTGATTGATTCCAAGCAGACGAGCGTCGGCCTCGTGCGCTCGCTTCGCTAGAAGGTTGACAACGTAAACCAAGAGGCATACAACCGATAACTCGAACAAAGGGGCCGAATTAGTTTCGACGTGGGCAAAGAAGGACATCCTGACCGTGCAGCGTTACCGGACGCCAAAACCGGTCGTGCAACTGCGAACGACAACGCAATCGCTGACGTCGCGAAAGCGGCGTGAGTCGTCGGCTAGCGAGGAGCTCGAGTAGCGAAAGCCGGCGTCAACCACACGAGCTAGGCGCGTAGTTCTCGGTGCAAGCGCGTTCGAGATAAAGCAACCGAGTGGTGGAGGGCACATCGCCCCCGAAGGTCGTCGGCGACCTCAACGCCGGCTACGCACGTGAGCGAGGGACGTCTGGAAGGTTCGCGGACCCGGGTGCAATTCCCGGCGGCTCCACCAGGTCTGTCGAATGCCTGAAAAAAGTCTGTTTCACGCAAACGATGGTCAGCCGAGCGTGGCCCCGGCTCGTGACCTGCTACGGGGCTCTTTTGGAGGAGCACATGAACCTGCGACCGCTACCCGACAAAGTGATCATCAAGCGCCGCGAGGCCCAGGAAAAGACCGAGGGTGGGATCATCATCCCCGAAGTCGCGCGCGAGAAGCCGCACCAGGGCGAGGTCGTCGCGATCGGCGCGATGCGGCTCGACAACGGTCTCGAGTTCGACCCGGGTTACGGCGTCGGTGACAAGGTCGTGTTCGAGCTCTACAGCGCACGGGACGTAGAGATCGAAGGGGAGAAGTACGTCAGCGTCCGGAACGACGACGTGCTCGGGGTCATCGAGAAGTCGTGAGCGAGCCGAACTTGATCCAGGCCGCGTTCCGACTTCCGGTCGGTCTGGTCAAGCGCGTCGACCGGCACGCGAAGCGGCTCAGCGAGCAGACGGGCATGAACGTCACGAGGGCTGACGCGGTGCGCGCGCTCTTGCATTCGGCGCTGCTAGTCGAGGAGCAGAAGACGCCAACGAACGGGAGGAAGCGGTGAAAGAGGAAGCGATGAAAGAAACTCTGAAGAAACTGTCGGGTGGCAAGGAAGTGAAGGTCAAGGAAACGCCTACTTGCTTCTCGAAGCAGTGGACGGACGAGGAGCGGCTGAAGCTCGTCATCTTGCTCGCCGAGCAGATCCAGAGCGACATCCCCGCGGGGCGTTACGGCGCCGCGCTCGAACCTCAGATCGACGACGGTGCGCCGGTCGCGTTCCGACCGAACATGCAGTCGATCATCGAGATCATCGCGTCGACCGCCGACGTGCTCGAGGCTCAGCGGCCCGGACTCGAGAAGTTCGTGCGTGAGCGGCTCGAGGTGCTCGGTCAGACTGAGGCGGAGTTCTACGGCGTCTCGCTCGCCGAGCAGCGCCTGCGCATCGCGGTCTGGGAGTCGCTGTTCGGCGACCCGAAGATCGACGAAGCGCTCGCTCCCACCATCGACGCGGACTTCGAATGAATGTCTGCGCCCTGGGCACCCGCATCCCCGATCGTCCCGGTCGCAGAGATCGACCCGGACATCGAGCCGTGGATCAGCGCGACGCAGGTCGACAACTACGAGCTCTGCGGGCGCAAGTGGGGCTTCCGCTGGCTCGACGGCATCAAGGCGGACCCGAACAAGTTCGCGCAGCTCGGGCTCGACACGCACGGGCCGATGGAGCACTGGCTGAAGTACGGGACCGTGCCGACGGGCACGGACAAGGCTTCTCAGCTCGCACAGGCACTCATCCCGTACGTCCCGCCGCCGCAGGCGGTCGACCCGGCCAACGTGGAGCGAGACGAGTTGATCGTCGTCGACGACGTGATGTTCGTCGTGAAGGTCGACCTCTACATGCCGCTGGTCGAGTCCGTGCAGCGCGTCTGCGCGCACTGCGGGACGTTCGTCTACGACACCGACAGCGGGACGACGTGCTTGAACGGGCACGGCGGCGCGCCGTTCCACGAGGTGCTCGTGCGACGCCCGCGCGTGTACGACCACAAGACGTGCGGCACCTTCGACTACTGCGTGACCGAGCGCGACATCGAGTTCAACGCGCAGGCGGCGCTCTACGCGCTCTGGGCTTTGATCGTCACCGAGAGCCGGCTCGTCGACGTGCAGTGGAACTACGCGCGCACGAAGGGTGCGATCAAAGTCCGCCCCGTGCTGAAACCGGTCGACGACCGAATGATCGTGCCGCGCATGGAGAAGTCCGTGCAGACGGGGCGCGAGATCAAGTGGCATCTGAAGAACACGAAGCGGGCTCTCGACATCATGCCGAACCCGAACGCGTGCGACGAGTACGGCGGCTGTCCTTACAAGGAACGCTGCGGAATCACAGCTAGACAGAGGATCGGAGCAATCATGAGCGACAACTTCAAGCAAGGTGCACAACAATTCCTGCAAAACTTCGGCAACGGGCAACCGGGCACGGGCCCGAACGGGCAACCGCTCGTCAACCCGCCGCAGTTCGTTCCACCGGCGGGAGCGCCCCAGTTCGCTCCACCGGCGGGAGCGCCCCAGTTCGCGCCGCCTGCCGGGGCGCCCCAGTTCGCACCGCCCGCGGGCGCGCCGCAATTCGCGCCGCCAGCGGGAGCGCCGACGCAGTTCTCCCCGCCGGCCGGTTTCGCGCCGCAAGGTGGACCGCCGCCCACGCCGCAATTCGCGCCACCGCAGATGCCGCCGGCCGCCGCGCCGCAGTTCGCTCCGCCGCAGGCCGCCCCGGCGCCGCAGTACGCCCCGCAACCCGCGGCCGCGCCGCAACCGCAGTGGCAGGCGCCACAGGGCCAGCAAGCGCCGCCCGCCGCCTGGCAGGCACCGCAGGCCCCGCCGGCGCAGCAAGCGCCGCCTGCTTGGCAGGCTCCCGCCGCCGCACCCGCCCCGGCGCCGCAGCCGGCACCCGCTCAGCAGTTCGTGCCACCCGGGACTCCGCAAGCCGAGGCGAAGGAGAAGGGACCGGGCAGGCCGAGCAAGAGCAAGGAGTACGACATGACGGGCGCGTGGCAGCGTTTCTACGCCGCGGCGATCCCGCTCGTGCAGGGCAACAAGTTGGCGGCCGCGCAGATCGCCGACGACGGCATCTCCGAGCTCAAGGCGAGGCAGTGATGCACCCGCAGATGAACTTCAGCGAGGCGCTCGACCACCTCAAGCGTGGCGTGCGCGTCGCACGCGCCGGTTGGAACGGCAAAGGGATGTGGATCATGCACATCCCTGCCAACAAGTGGAGCACGAGCGTAGGTCCGAACTCGAGCGGCGTGCCGAACGCTCACCGCTTGCCGTGGATCGCGATGAAGACGGCGGACGACGGTCTCGTGCCGTGGCTCGCGTCGCAGACGGACTTGCTGGCCGAGGACTGGGAAGTCGTCGAGTGATGGAGTTGGGCGAGAAGAAGCGTCGCGCGGTGGACAAGGTCCCGCCGAGCTCGGACTTGGTGCGGATCGCCAAGTTGCCGAGACGTTTCTACTCGCCCGAGGAGCTCGAGTGGCTGGCTGACGAGATGACCGCGCGCATAAAAACTCCGAATGGTCAGATGCGCCTGCGCCCGATCCAAGCGCAGGCGCTGTTCGAGCTCGGCACCGTCGGGGGCATGTTCGGGATCCTGCGCGTCGGCGCGGGTAAGACGCTCATCTCGTTGCTGGCGTCGGTCGCGCTGAAGGCGCAGCGGCCGCTCATCATCGTGCCAGCGAAACTCGAAGAGAAGACGAAGCGCGACATGGAAGTGCTCGCGCAGCACTTCCGACTCCCGCCGTGGCAGCGCATCATGACGTACGAGTGGCTCGGTCGCGAGCAGGCGGGGCAAGACGAGGAGACGGGCCGGCCCGACGCGCTCGACGAGTGGAACCCGGACTTGGTCAGCCTCGACGAGTGTCAGAAGGCGAAGAGCATCGAGGCCGCGGTCACGAAGCGACTGCGCCGGTTCTTCCGAACGCACAATCAGGCGCGCTGCGCCGCGATGAGCGGCACCGCGACCAAGCGCTCGATCCTCGACTTCGCTCACATCCTCACGTGGTGCTTGCCGGCGAAGCTCCTGCCGATCCCCACGCACTGGAACGACCTGGAGCTCTGGTCCTTGGCGCTCGACGAGCGCAAGAGCGAGAACATCTACATCGACCCCGAGGCGCTCGAGGCGCTCTGCTTCGACCAGGAGGATCTCGAGCTCTGGAGGAACGCCTACTCGCCGCTCGACCGCCGGCAGGCGGCGCGCGTCGTGTTCCGCAAGCGACTCGTGCAGACGCCCGGCGTCGTCTCGACCGTCGAGTCGCCAATCGACGCGACGCTCACGATCCGCGCGCTGCGCGTCGAGCTCTCGGCCGACATCGACGCCGCGTTCGCGCACATGCGCCCGAATTGGGAGACGCCGGACGGCTGGTCGATCGCGGACGGCATGGAGATGGCGCGCCACGCACGCGACCTCTGCCTGGGCTTCTACCTGCGGTGGGACCCGCGCCCGCCGTTCGAGTGGGTCGAGCCGCGTAAGGCGTGGCACAAGTTCGTTCGAGAGATCTTAAAGCACTCGCGCAAACTCGACAGCGAGCTTCCCGTCCGCAAGTGGGCCGCCGCGTGCACGCGCCGCCAGCAGGAGGGCGAGAGGCTCAACGAGCGCGAGCAGGAAGCGGTCGCGCGCTTGGGAGCGTGGCAAGCTGTGTGCGACACGTTCGTGCCGAACACCGTGCCGGTCTGGATCGACGCGAGCATGCTCGAGTTCGCGGCGGAGTGGGCGCGGACGCGCGTCGGGATCGTGTGGTGCGAGAACCCGTGCGTCGGCCAGCGGCTCCGCGACGAGTTCGGGCTCGAGTACTACGGGCGCGAGGGGTTGAACCGCGCCGGGCGACTCATCGACGACCACTCGCCGAAGAAGTCGCTCTGCGCGTCGATCCGGTCGAGCGGCGAGGGTCGGAACCTGCAAGCGTGGTGCAAGAACCTGACGCTCGATCTTCCCACCAGCGGCGACGTCGCCGAGCAGCTCATCGGGCGCACGCACCGCGACGGGCAGGAAGCCGACGAGGTCGAGTTCGAGTTCGTCGTGTCGTGCCGCGAGCACGTGGACGCCTACGAGCAGTTGATGAGGGACACGCGCTACATCGAGTCGATCACCGGCTCGCCGCAGAAGGCGATGCTGGCAGGCCACGACATCGACCCGCGCGTGATGCGCGGCAACGGACCGCGCTGGTGGGCGAACGAGCGGAGGGACGATTGAAGGCGAAGTACTGCGAGCAACCGGACCGGCACGTGCCGCGCATCAAGTGCGGATACCCGCTGCCGTGTCCGCACCACACGGTGTTCGTAGTCGTGTGCACGAAGAAACGTAAGAAGGCCAAGAAAAAGGAGAAGTAGCAGATGTATAGTTTTGGAAACTTTCAACGGGCCGAGCTCGGGCCGCAGCGGCTGCCGAAGCTCGCTGACGGATTCGAGGGCGTGCTCCAGATCGTCAAGACGTGGGTGAAGGACGGTCGGCGCGGACCGATGTTCATGTGCGAGTGCATCGTGATGCAGAGCAACCACCCCACGAACCCGGTCGGGCAGCGCATCATGTGGAAGCAGGACCTCACCAACAAGAACGTGGCGGACAACGCCATGTTTCAGTGGGCCGCCGCGGTGTTCGGCATCGGCGGTGAGAACGAGGCGGGACTCAACTGGCTGCGCGCGAGCCTCGGCGACGACAACAGCACCTACCCGCCGAAGCCGGGCCTCTTGAGCCACGCGGTCGGCAACGTCCCGCAGAGCGGCATGACGCAGGAGTACAACCTGTTCACGCACGACTTGCAGACGCGGCAACCGCGCTACGTCGCGTGCCGCGCGTTCCAGACGACTACGGGCAACAACCGCCAGTTCCTCGCGCACAACTGGGCACCGCTTCAGCAAGCGTCCTGAGAAAGGAAAGAGAGATGCGACAGAAGATCACCCCCATCGACGGGGGCAAGAACGATATTCGCCTGATCGTCAGCGACGAAGGATGGTCCGAAGACTCAGGCATCGTCGACGGCGAGCCGATCGACCCGCCGGACGCGACAGGGGGCTGGCTGCTCGTCGACTTCTGGGTCGAGTACGACGAGGAGCAGCGCACCGAGGAGCGCGACGTCACACCGACTCAGGGAAGCCCGTCGACGAAGAAGGTCAAGGTCGTCACAACGCGCAAGATCCAACCGCAGCTCCACGCGCTCTGGGTGAAGCCCAAGGCTGAGCTCAAGAAGGCGAAGAAGGGCAGCCGACCGAAAGCGACTGCGCCGAAGCCAGAGGAGAAGAAGGCGAGCGAGCCGCGAGTCGCGCGACGGCGCACGCGGGGCAAGAAGAAAGAGCTCAAGGTGACGATCGTCGACAAGCTCGACAAGGACCGCGTCGAGGAATCGCTCTGGGTCGACCAGAACGTGCCGGTCGAGTACATCGCGAAGGTCTGCCCGCACACCAAGGAGATGCTCCACGCGACGATCAACGTCGGCGAGGGACGACTGGTGTCCTACGACGACGCGTCGTCGTACACGCCGCTCTGCCACGACTGTCAGAAGACGGCGCAGGCCGATGGCGCTACCGCAGAAGCTTGAGGACATCAGCCTCGAGCGGGCTCGCGAGCTCCGCGACCAGTTCTTGAAGGATTGGCCGGAATTCGCGCGCCTGCTCGCGAAGCTCAAAGAGGTGAAGCCAGTGAACAAGCACATGACGGTCGGCGAGCTCCGCCGAGCGCTCGAAGGCGTCGACGACTCGATGATCGTGATTGTCGAGCTCACGCTCAACGAGGACAACGGCGACGAGCACCACGTCGGCGGCCTGAGCGGCGTGAAGGTCGAGTACCGCTGCGCGGACAAGCCGGCGCTCTTTCTCTCGGGCGACCAAGAACCGGACGATTACGACCCTTACGAAGAAGGAGACGACGATGGGGACCAAGAGCAACCCGAGTGAGTACGACTGCTACGCGAAGCTCGAACCAGACGAGCCGTACTTCGTGCTCATGGGTCGTGACCCCGTCGCGTGGTTGGTCGTGGGGATGTGGTGCGTGTTTCGCGCCACGTACGCGGACGAACCCGAGCGGATCAAAGAGGCGCGGCGGTGCGCACGCGCGATGAAGCAGTGGGCGATCGACAAGGGCAAGCAGGCCCTGATCGACAAGGTGCTCGAGACGCTCGACACACTGTCACCAGGATTCGAAGTTCTCGAGACCTTCATCGAAGCGGAGTGATGGCTCGCCTCTCCTACGGTCCGTGCCAGGTGTGCGGAGGCCCGATCCTGTATCAGGGTGCGGGCTTCTGCTCGCCCGACTGCCAGGGTCGCGCCGCGCTGCTCGGCTACCTCAGCCAGCGCAAGCCGCGCGCGCTCGACACCGAGACCGCGCTCACGCGGCGGGGACTGCTCGCCCCGCCGCTCGCCTGCTTGACGTGGAAGAACGCGTCCGAGCGCGGCATCGTGCACGCCAAGGAGGCCAAGGAGCACTTCGTCAGCATCTTGAACAGCGACGAGCTGATCGTCGGCTTCAACATCGCGTACGACATGACGGTGTGCTGCGCGGAGTGGCCCGACCTCATCCCGCTCGTGTTCGAGGCGTACCAGGCGGACCGGATCACGGACGTGATGTACCGGGAGAAGCTCCGCGACATCGCGGAGGGCACGCTCGAGTGGGGCGAGGACGACGAGACGCAGGAGCGCGTCTACCTGAGCTACAACCTCGAAGAGGTCGCGTACCGACGCTGCCGCATCAAGCTCAACAAGGGCGGTTGGCAGCTCCGCTTCGGTGAGCTCATCGACGTGCCGATGTCGTTCTGGCCGCTCGAGGCGCAGCAGTACGCGGTGATGGACGCGGTCGCGACCGAGGCCGCGTTCCTCGACCAGGAGCGCGAGGACATCGAGCGCGGCACGACCTACTTCGAAGACCAGTTCCGGCAGGCACGAGCGTACTTCTGGCTCCAGCTCATGGGCTGCTGGGGTTTCCATACTGAGCTCTCGGCCGTGCGCGAGTTCGCTCGCAAGGCCCAGCTCAAGTACGAGCAGCTCCGCGACGAGCTCGTGCACGCGGGGCTCGTGACGAAGAAGACGAGCTCGAAGACCGGCATCACGAAGTTCACGAAGAAAAAGAAGCCGGTCCAGGACCTGGTCGTCGCTGAGAAGCTCTCGGAAGGAAAACAGGTCCAGCTCACCAAGACCGCGATGAAGCGGATCGACGAGCTCGAGGTCGCGCTCGAGAACGAGTACGTGCCCGCGAAGCGCGCGTCCCTCGAGCGGCAGATCGAGAAGTGTCTCAGCTCGGTCGTCACCGACAAGGACGTGTGCGGGCGCGCGAAGAACCCGCTGCTCAAGAAGTACGCGGACCTCTCGCACTACGAGCACATGCTGACCAGCGACGTGCCGCTGCTCATGCTCGGCACCGAGTACCCGATCCAAGGCAAGTTCGACCTGGCGAGCACGGGCCGCACGAAGAGCACGCTGCACCACGGCCTGAAGGGCAACACGCAGAATTGGTCAACGTCGAACGGGATGCGCGAGTGCGTGATGCCGCGTCCCGGCTGCGTGTTCGCGATCGGCGACTTCGCGGGTTTCGAGCTCCGCACGTGGTCGCAGGTGTGCCTCTGGAAGTTCGGCCAGACGCGCATGGGCGAGATGCTGAACAAGGGCCTCGACCCGCACCTCGAGATGGCGTCGCTCATCCTGAAGATCCCGTACGAGCAAGCGAAGCTCGAGTTCGAGCAAGACCCGAAGGGCCGCGTGTACCTGCCGCGCCAGACGGGCAAGGTCGGCGACTTCGGCCTGCCCGGCGGGCTCGGCGCCGACCGACTCGTCGACTACGCGCGCACCTCGTACAACGTGATCCTCACGCGCGAGGAGGCGGTCGACCTGAAGGACCACTGGCTCAACGCTTGGCCCGAGGCGCAGCTCTACCTCAACGAGGGCACGCGCTTCATGGACGCCAAGGAGCGGCAGTGCGTGCAGTACATCAGCAACCGCGTGCGCGGCTGGCAGCGACCGAAGTTCACGGAGTACCTCAACAGCTTCTTCCAAGGGCTCGCGGCTGACGCGGCGAAGAATGCCGGCTTCCTGATCGCGTACGCCTGCTACGCGGACACGAGCTCGGTCCTCTACGGCTCGCGGCCGTGCATGTTCATCCACGACGAGTTCGTCGTCGAGGTGAAGGACGACCAGTACGCGAGTGACAAGGCGCACGAGCTCGCGCGGCTCATGGAGCTCGGCGCGTCGCCGTTCCTGCCCGACATCCCGCCCGTCGTCGAGCCCGTGCTGGCGCGGCGCTGGAGCAAGGCGGCGAAGCCGATCAAGGACTCTGGCGGGCGACTCGTCCCGTGGGAGCCGAAAGCGAAGGCGGCGTGACCGCCCCGGCCCAACTCCTCTCCTTTGACCCGGCCAAGACAAGCGGCTGGGCGTGGTTCTCGAACGCCCAGCTCGTGCGAGCTGGTTACGGACCGTTTCACAAGTTGATCGCCGAGCCACCGACGGATCTGATCTGGTTCGCGGACGTAGCCGACCAGAAGACACTCGTGCTCATCGAGACGCCTCACGACCTGTGGAAGGGCGAGGTCGACGACATCATCAAGGTCGCGATCATGGTCGGCCGACTCGAGGAGTTCTACGCGAAGCGCGGTTGCGAGGTCGTGCGAGTGAAACCGGTGGAGTGGAAGGGTTCAGTACCCGGCGACGTGATGACTGATCGCATCTTGAATCGGTTGCGTCCGGAGGAGCTGGCGCGCGTGCCACTGAGACCGCGCGCGAAAACTCCGGACCACAACTGCGTTGATGCGATCGGACTCGGACTCTGGAAACTAGGAAGGATGCACGGAACATGGCAGTGAAACCCTCGAAACGAGCTAACCCGCCGCGGACGCAATTGACCGAGGCTCGTCGGAATTGGGGCGGCCGACTCCTGCTCGAACTGGTGGCCATCCGGAAAGACGCGATCTGGTTGGGCGAGCAAGTGGGCTATTCGACACCGAGCTCGATGCGGCAGGTGGTGAACGGCCACCAGGGCATCAGCTTGCAGGTCTACAAGAAGATCATCCGGCTAGTGCCGGAGATGCGCGGCGTGCCGAGACCGCCGCTCACGCGCGAGCGACAGGGCCTCGGTGCGTACGGCAAGCACAAGAAACACGAGTACCCAAAACTTGGGACGCTCGAGTCGAGGCGAGCACGATGACGCCGGCGGAGAAGCACCTGATCGAGACCGTGCTCAATCGCGAGAGCACGACCGAGGACGTGTGCAGCGCACGCGAGCTCGTGCGGCGAGAACGCGACCAGACCTTCATCGAAGACTTCAGGCGATACGTAAACGACTTCGATGTCCGACTCGCGCAAGCGGCGAGCGATAAGCGTTTCGACCGAGTGGGTGGCTACATCGAACCGGTGCAGATAGCTCTCCGCCATCTCAACACCTTTCTCACGTTGAAGTGCCGAATCTGCGGAAAGTCAGTTCTGTTTGGTTACAACACCTGCGTGAGCTGCGCGGACGAGAGGGGACCGTGACGCCGCTGACGCTGTTCTTCTACGTGCTCGCGGTCTTGGGCGGAATCGTGGTCGCGTTGTTCGTCTTGGCGTTCTTGACGATCGTCGTCATCAAGATAGGGGATTGGTGGCTGTGAGCATTCTCAGCGGAAAAAAGATCATCGAGCAGGTCGAGCTCGGCAACATCGAGATCGACCCGTTCAACCCGGAGCACGTGAACCCTGCGAGCGTGGACCTGACGCTGGGCTCGACGTACAAGAAGTTCTTCAACGCGCTACACCCGCCCGAGGACTTGAGGCTCGACGCGAAGGTCGAGAACAAGATGCTCGAGTTCGAGATGGGGGAGCACGGGCTCTGGTTGCTCCCCAACCACTTCTACCTCCTGCACACGGTCGAGCGCGTGTGCGCGAAGACGTTCGTCCCCGTACTCGACGGCAAGAGCTCGATCGGCCGGCTCACCGTGCTCATCCACTTCACGGCCGGTTTCGGCGACCCCGGCTTCGACGGCCAGTACACGCTCGAGGTGATGTGCGTGCACCCGACGCTGATCTATGCCGGCATGCGGATCGCGCAGATGCGCTTCCACACCATCGAGGGCGAGGTCGAGGACTACAAGGAGCGCGGCAACTACGTCGGAGAGCGCGCGACGGGGCCGGTGGAGTCTCAGAGCTGGAGGCAGTTCAAAGCACGGGACGAGGACTGTTTCTTGTGCAAGGGCTCGATGGTGATCGACCACAAGTTAGGCGGTCGAATGGAGTGCCCCGACCCAGACAACGTCCACGAAAAAGTTCGGAGGCAACGATGAGCGACATGACGTTTGAAGAATTCTTGCGACACGAAGAAGAGCGAGAGAAGCACGCTCGCGAGAAGAGAATAGCCGCTGACCAGCAGCGCGAGATCGACGAGAAGACCAAGCGCGAGTCGATCGACGTCGAGAAGCTGAAGAAGCAGAAGAAGGTCGCGCAGAAGGAGCTCAAGGACCGGATCATGCGCGAGGCCCACGAGCGCCACGTCGCCAACGGCAAGAAGACGTATCCCGAGGACAAGTTCAAGCCGCCGGCCAGCGAGGTGGAGTGGCTCGTGTTTCACAAGACGACGGGCGAGTTGCTCGGTGAGGCACGAACGCTGCGCGCGTACGAGGCATGGTCAGAGCTGAACCCGAAGCGGGAATTCCAGGACAAGTTCGGCACGGGCGTCGAGCTCATCCCGTTCACGGCCTGTCGGTGCATCCAGCGCGCGGATTGGGAGGCGGCCGAGGCGCGCGTGCGTGCGGCGAAGGGCGCGAACGGGAAGTCAAACGGGGTGCACCGGTGAGCGACTTCGACAAGCTCCGAACCGAGCTCAAGGAGCAGGGGTTCATCGTCGAGAAGACGAACCGCGGGCACTGGAAGGCCACGCAGCCGAACCGAGGGAACTGGCAGGTCGCGAGAAACGGGACGGGCACGGTCACGTTCTCGGAGAGCAACGACCCGCGCGCCATCAAGAACACGATCTCGGACCTGCGCAAGATCGGCTTCGAGTGGCCGCCGACCAACAAGAAGAACGGGAACGGCCGGAGTGAGGACGAGCTCGGCTACGAGATGGGCCCGTGCCCGCACTGCCACATGCAGACCTTCAACTTACGCGCCGGCGCGTGCGAGAACATGGGCTGCCCCACGCGCGCCCCGCAGGACACGGACGCGCTGTACGCGGAGGTGAAGGCGGTGAAGGAGCTGATGGCGACGGCGCAAGACGAGTTCAAAAAGAAGCAGGAGGCGTGCGAGCGAGCCGCGGTCGAGCTCCAAGATGCAAAGGCGCAGTACGACGACTTCAAGCGCACGCACGAGAGATTGAAGCAGCAACTGATCAAGGCACTGGAGGAATAAGATGATCGACATCGAGAAACTGCTAGCGGTGAAGACGCTCATCACGCACGCGAACTGCCCGGACGGCATCGCGAGCGCGCTCATCGTGAAGGATGCACTACCCGACGTGGAGGTGAGGTTCGTGCAGTACAACACGAAGGAGCACTCACACCTCGATACCGGACCTGGAACATTGTTCTGCGACTTTACGCCAGCCAAAGAAGCGGCCAAGTCTATCGGTTGGTGGATCGAGAACGGGGCGATCGTGCTCGACCACCACGAGAAGCAGCGGGACATCGCCGACGCCTTCGCGGAGGTCGGGCTCGGCGTGTTTGGCGAGAACTCCAAGCTCGAGTGCGGGGCGTGGCTCGCGTTTGAGCACGTGTGGAAGCCGATCATGCACGCGAAGCCGATCGAGGAGCTCAGGATCGCTACCAGTAGCGTGCGAGAGTTCGCCGAATTCGCCGCCGTCCGCGACACTTGGCGTCGCGATGACGATCGTTTTGAGAAAGCGCGTATGCAGGGAGAGGTGTTGCTTTTCTGGGGTGAGGACTCAGTTGACGCCGGACTCGGCGAGATGATCAGCCGCTCGCTTGGTGTCCAGTCGGAAGAGTTCGCCAAGCTCCTGTTCAGGAAGTCGCTGCGTGCGGCCAAGAACTCGCTCGCGGACTCGTACATCTTCACCACGCGCCGCGGAACGCGCGTGTGCATGTTCCAGAACACGAAGCCCACGACCGAGGCCGCAGAGCTGCTCGATGCGCAGGGTCCGGTCATCGTGGTCGGTTTCCACTACAAGTTCGACGGCAAGCTCAAGTTGGTCTTCTCGACGCGCTGCCATCACGGTTTCGACGTCGGGGAGTTCGCGAAGTCCAAACCAGGTGGGGGCGGTCACGAGAAGGCTGCTGGGTTCACCGTCGAGCAGTCACCCGAGGTCGGGTCCAACCCGTACGCGGTGTTCAAGCTGCTGCTCGAGGAGTGGGAGGATGGGCAGTGAACGCGGAGCAGAAAGCGCGCAAGAGAGCAGCGATCGCGCGTCGCCGACACGAGTCGTACATGCGCGATGTAGCCAAACGCCTCGGCCCTCAGTGCGGGCACGAGGACTGTGAGGCGTTCAACGCGGGCTCGCGCGCGATCGCGGAGGCACTGGAGTGGGCGCTGTCGAAGAACATGCCCGTCGAGTGGATCACGTCGATGATCTCACGCGGCTTGATGATCGCGATCGTCGTGAACCGGCTCACGCCGGCCGACTTGAATGGTGAGAAGGCTGAACACCAGCCGCACGAGGTCAATTGAGTGGTCCGCGTACTCGGCTGGGCGTGGAAGGGGGGCCACGCGGCGTGCCGCGCGTGCGTCGACGCGGGGCGGGTGCCGGAGTTCTTCGAGGGCTCCGGATTCCGCGTGACCGTCTACGACGCGGGGCCGCCTAACTTCGCCGCGCCGTGCTCGTGGTGCGGGACCGAAGTCCGCGGCGAGAATTGTTCAACAACGAATCTTGTGGAGGAAGACATGTCCGACAACCAAGCGATCGTCCTGGCCAAAGACACGGTCGCGCAGCTCCCGGCCGTGACCGACGAGTGGCTAGCGGAGCTCAGAGCGTACGTGATCAACACCGACGAAGAAGAACAGATGATCGCGGCGGTGCTCCGCGGCGTGAAAGACAAGCACGACTTCGCAGACGAGAAACGCAAGACGATCACCAAGCCGTTGAACGACGCGATGAAGGCGACGAACGCGCTCTTCAAGCCGTCGCTCGAGGCGTACAAGGAGGTCGAGAAGCTGCTCAAGGACAAGATCGCCGACTACATCGCGCGCAAGCAGCAGGCGAACACGGCGGCGCTCCACGCGGCGGCCGCGGCGGCGACTCCTGAGCAGGCCGTGCGCGCGATCGAGTCGACCTCGCCCGTCGCTCCACCGGGCGGCGTGTCGATCCGATACCAGTGGAAGTTCGAGGTGGTCGACCCGAACGCGGTGCCCCGAGAGCTCTGCTCCCCGGACGACAAGAAGATCCAGGCCGCGCTCGCCGCCGGCATGCAGGTGCCCGGCGTGCGCGTGTTCCAAGAACCGATCGTGAGCTCGCGACGATGACGTGGGGCATGTGCGTAATTACCGACGAAGTTTACGATCGAGAGAAGTGCTTCAAGTGCTCGAGTAAAGCAGTCATCAGCGTTGCCGGAAGCCTCTGTTGCGAGCGCTGCATAATATTCAGCGTCCTGGACTTTTTAAATCGACGAAGATCCCACCAAGAAAGTTTGCTGTCGAAGATCGAGAGGGACCGAAAGTGACCAAACCCTTCTACCCGAAACCCGTCGCGCCGGAGCACCAGTACCAGCCGACGCCGCGCTTGCGCTACCAGGGCGACGTGCACCCGATCACGGGCGAGCGCGTGTTCCGTCAGGACGCTGAAGGCTACAAGGCCGCGTACCGGACGATCTGGCGGCAGAACCCGAACCACCCCGCGCTCGCGAACAAGGAGCTGTGGCCCAATGCAATCTGAGACGAGGATCTCGTGCATCAGTTGCGGCGGCAGTGGGCGCATCGTCTCCGCGATGAACGCTTTCAACCCGAGCGGCGTGGGGACCTGCGCCATGTGCGGCGGAGCGGGGACCGTCCCCGTCGTTCTGGTCGACGCCGGTAGTTTCGTAGACCCGCGGGACGCGGAGATCGCGCACCTGAAGAACCTGATCACGCAGCTCCAGGTCGACAACACGCGCCTGCTCGAGGAGCGGCGCAAGGTCGACACGCACTACATGGTCGAGCACTTCCACCGCGTGTGCGACGTGCCGGTGCTGCACGAGCCGCAGGTGCCGGCGGACGAGCGCGTGCGGCTGCGCGCTGACTTGGTCATGGAGGAGAGCTTCGAACTCGTCGAGGCTCTCTACGGCCCGAGCGTGGCGCTGTCCAAGATGCGCAACGCCGTGCAGGACTTCATCCGAGCAGCGCCCATCAACGCGCGCAACATCGTCGACTTCGCCGATGCATGCGCCGACGTGAAGTACGTGGTCGTCGGCGCCGAGCTCGAGTTCGGCATCGACGGTCGACCGGTTTTCTTGGGCGTGCACGAGGCGAACATGACGAAGGCGGGTGGCCCGGTGCGCGGGGATGGGAAGCGACTCAAGCCCGAGGGTTGGCAGGCGTTCGACGTTAGTAAAGAGCTCAGGAGGCAGGGATGGAGGAAGTGAAGCAGAGGAGCGCGGCGGTCGCGTACGTTCGCCGCGACGACAAGATCTTGTGCGTGTGGAACAAACGCTACAACGGCTGGACGATGCCGGGCGGACTCGTCGAGGAAGGTGAGATTCCGGCGGACGCAGTCGTGCGCGAGCTCCGCGAGGAGACCGGGCTCGGCGAAAACCGGCGCATGGCCTGGCAACTCATCTACGAGGCGCCGACTGAGCCGCACTTCAACGACGGTCGCGGGACGTACTGCTACGTGTTCAGCGTGATCGTCGGAGGTGAACCTAGCGAGCGCGAGCCGGGCTGCCCCGTGACGTGGCTCACGCACGACGAATTCTTGGAGCAGAGCCCGTTCGCGAAGTTCTACGAGAAGATGTTCAGGGTCATGAATGCAATGGGAGTGAAGACAATGAGGAAGGTCGTAGCGATCATCGGGTCGAGCAAGTTCAAGGACCACCAGCTCGGCATCGCGCAGCGCGAGACGCTGCTCGGAAACGTCGTGCTGCTCACCGGTTTCTGGCACCACGTCGACAAGAAGCCGATCACCGACGAGCAGAAGGCGCGGCTGGACGAGCTCTCGCTCCACAAGGTCAAGATGGCCGACGAGGTGATCGTCGTGAATCCGAACGGCTACATCGGTCAGAGCACGGCAGAGCAGATCAAGTTCGCCGAGGCACACGAGAAGAAGCTCCACTACACCGGGGGCAAGCCATGACCGAGACCAACGCGCGCATCCTGTGCGACTCCGTCTCGTCGGCGGGGCACCGCCTTATCACGTTCGAGTGCACGTTCCCGCGCATCGTGCTCGCCGAGGTGAACACGCACCGCGACAAGTCACGGAACTCGGCGTCGAGCCGAGCCATCCCGGTCGAGAAGATGATCAAGCGGGTGCTCGAGGACCCGTACGTGCCAACTCACTGGGGCAAGAACCAGAAGGGTATGCAGGCTGACGAGGACGTGGATGCTGACGCCGCCGCGGACGCGACGGGTGTTTGGCTGGCGGCTCGCGACGTGATGGTCGAGCAGGCCAACGACCTGCTGAACATCGGCATCCACAAGCAGATCACGAACCGCCTGCTCGAGGCGTTCATGTGGCACACGGCGTTGGTCACCGGCACGGAGTGGTCGAACTTCGAGAACCTGCGCGACAACAAGGACGCGCACCCGGACTTCCGGGACTGCGCGCACATGGTTCGTGAGCTCCGCGCGAAGAGCAATCCGAAGTTGCTCGGAGAAAACGACTGGCACGCACCTCTGCTTTACGACGAGGACTTCGAGCAGGCGATCTTGGCCGACCCGACGCACCCGCTCTGCGTGCAAGACCGTCTCATCAAGATCTCCGTCGGTCGCTGCGCGCGCGTGAGCTACCTGACGCACGACGGAAAGCGCGACCACCAAGCCGACGTCGAACTCTGCGAGCGCTTGCTTGTAAACGGGCACATGTCCCCGTTCGAGCACGTGGCGCGGCCGATGACGGCGGGTGAACTCGAGCTATTCAAGTCTTTTAAATTCAGGTGGAACGGCGAGGGTTGGGCACATGTAGCAGGCCAGAACGGCGAGTACGAGTACACGCACTTCCTCGGCAACGTGCAGGGCTGGGTCCAGTACCGGAAGTTGATCCCGCACGAGGACGACATCCTGGGAGCTCGGCAATGCGCGTAGCTATCTACGGGGCGTCCGGTACCGGCAAGACGACGGTTGCTAAGATGATCAAGCAGGAGTTCGGTTTACCGTTCAACCCGGTAGGCAGCCGGACCGTCGCCAAGGAGATGGGTTTCGACAACCCCTACGACGTCGACGCCGCAGGCAAGCGCGCCGAGTTCCAGTGGAAGCTCGTCGAGAGCAAGGTGGCGTGGGAGCGCGCGCACGAGCAGTTCGTCACCGACCGGACCACGCTCGACAACCTCGCGTACACCATGTTGCACGACATCTACGCCGCGAGCGATGACATGTTCATCGCGGCGTGCCGAGCCGGCTTCGTCAGGTACACGCACCTGATCTTCTGCCCGACGAGCGTCTTCTGCTCGCTCGACGACCCGCACCGCGTGCAGAACATCAACTACCAGCGGCTCTACGAGGTCTTGCTCAAAGCGCTGATCCTGCACGCCGTGACCGAGGACAAGTTGATGACCGACATTCGCGTCGTCCACGCGGCGACAGTGGGCGAACGCAGCAATTGGGTACGCAACTTCAAGAACCTTCTCCAAGCCCATGGATGACCGCACGTACCGGATCCGGTGCGAGATTCTGGACCTGTTCTTGGACGCGCAGGCTCTGATCTTTGAGAGGATCCGCGCGCGCTATTCGATTCCGGCGCTACCCATCTGCGCGAGGGGGACATGCATCGTTTGCGGCTCGGAGTTCGAGGCCGGACCGCACGCGATCGGGTTGAAGATCTATTGCAGCTCCCGGTGCAGCATGCGGCAGCGGAACCTGCGCCGTCGCCCCCAGGTCGAGCGCTCGACGGCGAGGTGCCCCTGTTGTTCCGCAGAGTTCGAGACGGATGGGATCAAGCTTTTCTGTAGCAAGCGATGCGGGCGTCGAGTGAGGAAACGCCGCATGAAAGAGCGACGGCTTGACGGTGACACTGTGTCACCTGCTATAGTCCCCGGATGCAGATCATCTGGCGACTAGAGCTCAAGGACGGAAACATCGTCGACGTCTTCTCCGCGTGGTTGAACGTTGAGGGCAAACAAGAGACGATGAAGAACGGGAAGCAGGACGTCCCGGTGATCATCGCGGCCATCTCGTTCGTGCCGAAGATCGACGACATCCTCCCCGACGGCGTGGTCGAGACGGTGCCAGCCCACTTCCTGCTCATCAGCGGCGTCAAGAGCCCGAACGGCATCATGCCGTACACGGGGCTCGACCAGATCTGGGCCGACGAGGTGAAACGCGTGCGCCGCGAGTTCGTGCCCAACCAGGCGAACTTCGGTTTCGAGGAGGGCCCCTGCACCGAGGTCAATGACGCCTACAAGGAGTGGTGGGAGGAGACGACCGACCAAACCGAAAAAGACGAAGATGACGAGGACGAAAAGGACCCGCCGCCTGCCCCGGAAGCGCAGCCCGCTGCTTCCTCCTGATGCCCGTGGCGACCGACAAGATCCGCGTCACCGTCCGCATCAGTCCGGAGCTCCACGATAAGTTCATCCGGACCAGCGAGAAGTTGCGCCTGTCGCGTTCGGTCATCCTCGAGCAAGCGCTCTCGAACTGGTTGGGTCAAGATTCCATAGTGCTGAGCACTCGGAAGAAGAACGGTAACGGTCGAGCGCGATGAGCGGTGCCAACGGAAAGAAGAAGCGTTTTCACGTCTGCATCGACGAGGAGCTCTACGCGAAACTGGGTGCCGCGAGCCGCGAGCTCGGTGTCTCGCAGTCCGTGATCGTCGTGCAGGCACTCCGATCGTGGTTGCGCGGTCGGGGGAATCGGAGGAGATTCCTCGACAACGGCGGCTCGTCCGTCAAGGAGCTGTGACATGGCCTTCCAAGCGGTCCTCGTCTACGACATGCTCACCGGTTATCAGAACAACGCCGCGTTGATGAACAAGGACCTCACGCCGCTAAGCGTGAGTTCCACTCTCGAAGCGCTGGGCTTCGACCGCGTGGGGGACATGACCGTCTCGACGAGCGGCCTGACCCTGCGCCGGACGATCACCGTGCGGACGAATGCGGTCGGCGACCGGCTCTGGAACTCGGCTGATCAGGTGAAGGCGATCACGATGCGGCTGTTCCGGGGTGGCTTGGCCATGCTGCTGCCGAGTGTGGTGACGGCATCTGATCCAGTGGTTACAGAGGTTTGAATCGCATGTCGGAAGACGAAGAGAACGAGAGGGGCAGCAAGAAGAAGGGCCGGAAACGCACGCCGACTCGGCGCGCGAACATCGCCCCGGGGCCGATGTACCCGTCCGGAACTCCGGTCGACCCGTCGACAGGTCTGCCGTACGACAATTACCCAATCGACGCGCGCACCGCTCGGCAGGTCGGTTATGACTCAGAGAGCGCGAGGGTGAACGCAGTCATGGGACACGTACAGAAGCGGAAGGCCGCGGGGGATACCAACATCCGATTCAACGCACCCGAGCACGCGAAGTACCAGCTCGCGGTGAACGAGAATCCCGGAGCGCGGATCCGGTTCGAACAGGTCGAGCCCGTCGAGGACTACAACATCCCGGAGTCCACGCTCGGGGCGCTACCCTCGCTCGGGAAAGCGATCGAGTACTTGAAGCGGCACCACTGGCGCGGGCAGCGCGCCGTCTACAAGTGGTACGTCTACGACTCGACTAACTATCAAAAAGCTGCTGGTCGCATCCCATTCGACGTGCAGCAGGAGGAAGAAGTGGTGCAGCAACCTCCCGGCAACAATGGTCAGCCGCCTTATCCGGGCATGATGCCCGGGATGCCAGGTATGCCCGGTTTCGGCGTGCAAGGCACACCCGGCTTCCCTCAGATGCCCATGAACCCTTGGGGCATGGGCATGCCGATGATGCCGTTCCCGTTCGCGATGCCGTACCAGCAGCAGGCTGCGCCGCCGGTCGCGCCTCCGCAGCAGGTGCCGCCGCAACCGGCGCAGGGCCAGCCGCAGATGCCGTTCCCGTACCCGATGCCGGCCGGGATGGATCCGAATGTCGTCAACATGCTGCTTGCGCTGACGCGAGAGAATGCCGCGCTCGTTGAGGAAACGCGCCGAGCCGCGCAGCAGGCGCAGGCGGGTCAGCAGCCGGTGATGACGCCGCAGATGATGTACATGATGATGACGATGTACCCGTGGATGTTCCCGGGCATGACCGCGCAGCAACAGCAACAGCAGCCCAAAGAAGAGCCGAAACCGGAGAAGCCCAAGACGCCGATCGAGCAGATGAAGGACACGATCGGGATGATGCAGACCGTCGCGAGCATGGGTCGCAAGTTCGCTACCGACTTCAGCCCCGAGGACGCGGAGAAGCCGGACCCGAACCGACAAGAAGTGAACGAAGACGCCTACCCGTACGTCGTGAAGGAGTTCCCGCACTGGCGCATGGTCGTGAGCAAGGACGGAGAACCCGTCGACGCGGCGACGTCGGTCGCGCACAACCTCGACAAGGTGCAGGAAGGCGTGCGTGGCCTGTTCAAGGAGATCCGCGAGGGCGTCAAAGAGTTCATCGAGCACAAGGACAACCAGGTCGAGGCGAAGAGTCGCCACGAGCAGGAGGCCCTCGAGCGCAAGCAGGTCGAGTTGAAGCTCGCGCAGGAGCAGATCAAACAGCAGGAGGAGGCGTTGCAGCAGGGCGAGCGCATGGTGACCTTGCAAGAGCGCATGGCGCGACTCGGCATCACGCCCAACAACGCCCCAAACGGCAACGCACCCGGTAACGTGCCGCCGTCACCTAACGGCAGCGGCGTCGCGGATCCGCAGTAACTCCGTAGTTTCGCGCAGTGAACTTGCAGCGCGCGCCGGCGCAGTCGCATACTGCTGGGCGTGCAACTCCAAGAGCTTGTCACCACGATCCGACCGCACCCGTGGGGCGAGGCCGGTGTCCGGAGCTCGCTGGATGAGGTTGCGCGCTACGTCTCGAAAGGCATCAGCAACCCGTACGTCCGCACGTTCGCGATCGACAAACTAGCCGAGGCGCAGGCTCGCGGCATTAATGTCGACACGTCGCGCGGACGCGCCGAGGTGCTGCTCGAGGTGTTTCAGCGCGAGAAACTGTGGGTGCCGGACCCGGTCAATGCCGAGTACATGCCCGAGGCTCACCTCATCGCGTGCGACCCCAACAAGCCGCACGTGACGCCCGAGGGCAAGACGCTCGTCTGCAAGAGGGGCGACGACTGCGACGGTAAGACGATCGGACTCGGCGCGTGCTTCGGCGCGGTCGGGTTGAACAGTGTGGTCGTCGGGCACGGTTACGACCCCGATGGTGGTCGCATCGAGCACGTGCTGACGATGGTCTGGCTCGGGAAGCGTTGGCACTACGCCGACCCGAGCTTGAAAGAACTGAAACTTGGCCAGTGCGTGCCGTTCACGCGCGAGCGCGTGCTGAGCGTGCCGAACGTGCAGGTGCTCTGCGACGCGAGCTCGTGCATGACCGGCCAGGAGACGCGCTTCAACCCCGACGACATGAACTTCGTCAACGAGGGGATATTCGTCGGCGTCGCCGGCGCGCCGAACTCGCTCGCGGGAGTGCGCTCGCCCATCGTCTGGGTGACGAACGAAAAGCCGATGGTGCAGTGGCTCGGTTCTATCGGCGAGACCGCGGCGCAAAACAACCAGACCGCGCAGCGCTTCACCACACTGGAGAAGATCTTGCTCGCGGGAACTTTCATCAGCGCGACCACGCTCGCGCTCGAGCTCTACGACCGCACGAGGCAGCTATGAATTGGGTAAATCCTATCAAGATCCCGGCAGAATTGAAGCGTCTTGGTCTCGGTCAAGCAGCCGATCCGAATCTAGACGCTTGGGCACAGATGATCACCGCGCTTCGCGACAGCGTCCAACTTTCTTGGAACGCTGCGAAGGCTTCGTACCTGGGTCTGAAGAAGGTCCGCGAAGATCTCGGTCTGCCGTTCATCGCGGCGCCGAGCGGAGAAACTGATGCGAATGTTGGAGCGTGGGGCGCCGACCTCGACCAACAAGCCGTCGACTTGCAGGCCATCAACACGATCCTGATCAACGCCGCTAACGACGTCCTCGAGAACAAGCGCAAACTCATCTGGGATCCGACTCTGAAAGAGTTTGTCATTGAGGCGTTGCCCGACGACGTCGTGCGCGTGGAGAACGTCGGCGGCAAACCGACGCTGGTCCTGATCACGACCGGCGCCGCCACTCACAGCACCGGCACGATCGGTATCGCGCCGCTGGCGATCGGTGCTGGCGTCGCGGTCTTGGCCGTCGTCGCCGGCATCGGTCTCTACTCGTTGGTCAAGGACACGAACGCGACGATGCGCTCGCTCGCGGAGCAGAAGACGACGCAGACGCTCTCAAACAATCAAGTGAAGATGATCGAGAAGGGCGCTACGCCGGAGCAGGCGGCGCAAGCCACCAAAGCGGTCACCGACGGAGTCGCGTCGATTAAAGAAGCTGACGCGAAACTCGAGCAAGCGAAGGCCGGAGGAAAAGACGTCGACGCTTGGACTAACTTGATCAAGACCGGCGGATTCATCGCGCTCGGTCTCGGCGTTCTCTACATCGTCGCGCAACTCGTACCGAAGGGCGGTGTGCGTAGCACAGCACCGGCGATGCCGATGCAAGAGAACCGTCGGCGTCGTCGGCGTCGGTCGAATCGGACCAGGACTCGAGCCGCCTACGCGAGGTGATGAGCCGTGGCACGTCCTCAGATCGCAAAAACCACCGTGTGCGACAGTCGCGAATGTCGCCGCGTAAACCTGCTCGTTCGTGGCACGCACATCGAGCTCGTTTCTGTCGAGCGAGTGCGCGAGGTCGGTTACCACAAACTCGACTACTATAAGATGCCGAGTGACGTGAAGTTTCCAGCGGAATATGTGCTGGTTCAGGACACTTCAGGCGAAGCGCTGCGACGCTGCGACTTCTACATCGTGCGCGCGAAGTCGAGTGGGTCGATCGTGGGCCACGATACGAGTGACAAAGTTCTGCGTGATGCAGAAGAGTACTTTCGAAACGGACGACGCATGTCTTCGACGAATGTCGACATCCCAAACGGAGCGTGGCATCGTCTCGGGAAGGTACAGTTCATTCGGTATCGCCGCTGGGGACATGCGAAGGGTTTTTACGAGCACGAGTACTCACCGACCGTCGTCTTGCAACAGACGGCGAGCGGAGCGCGTGCGTGGCGACTCCCACTACCTGGTGGATGTCAAGTTGACAGTAGAGGTTTCGGTTGGCCATGATGCCGCTGACCAAGTTGGCTGCGCGCGTGCAAGCGCGTTTGGATGAAGCGAATCTGGAGGAGAATCCGGTGGCACAAGCCGTCAAAGAGAATCGCCGTCGCAAGGGCAGCAAGAAACCGAGCGCTGCTCAGTTGCGTGCACGCGAGAAGTTCGCGCGCATGGCTCGGTCAGGAAAGTTCAAGCGCAAGCGTCGCAAGAAGGAACTCGCGCAGAATCGAAAGATGAGCAAACGGCGTAGCCGGCGCATGGAGGACAATCGCCGGAATCGCACCTACCAAGCAAACCGGGGACGCAAGTACGAGTCGAATCAGAGCGCCCCCGCGAAGTCACAACAGGAGAATGCATCCATGGCCGCCGAACTCGAAGAGAACGCAAGGAAGGGCAAGAAGAAGGGCAAGAAGCGCCGGAAGGGGCGTCGCAAGGGTCGTAAGACCAAGCGACGCGCCAAAGCCCGTTCTCGAAAAGGCGGACGTCGCAAGAGTCGTCGTGGCAAGCGCAGGGCCGTGCGTACGGTCAAGACCCACGTCGTGTCTTTGCCGCGCAGCACCGTCGCCGTCACGGAGAAGAAGCGTCGTCGCCGCAAGAAGAAGGCCGGCAAGAAGAAGCGTCGTGGCGGAGGTCGTCGGAAACGCGCGCTGATGGAGAACCCGTCTGGATTCTTCAGCGGCCCGGGACCGATGGCTCTCTACGAGAACCAAGCCGGCCCGTTCACGATGGCCGGACTCCGCGCCTACGGCGTCGCCGCCGTCGGTGTCGGCCTCGGTTTGATCGTCGCCGACGTGACGGATCGCTTGATCGCGACCCGCACGCCGAAAGACGGTCGCAACCCGTGGTACGGCAAGGACGCGGCCGGAGCGATCCGGATGCGCCCCGATGCGTGGCGTCTCGGCGGACAGGCCGGTGGTGCGGTTGCCGGTATGGCGGTCGCCTACTGGGCGCGCGGTCGCGGCATCATCCCGTGGCTCGTCGGCGGCATCGCTGTCGGCTTCGGCGCGAACCTGGTCAAGCAACTCTGGGACTGGTACCTCGCTCCGACTGTCATGAAGGTCGAGCTCGCGGACGCGGGCAAGCCCAGCATCGGCAATCGGCTCTACTCCCTGGAGCAGAATTACATCCAGGAGCAGGTCGCGAAACTCTTCGCGCAGCGTCCGTTCGTCGCGTCGCTCGCGCCGGGACAGAACGACCCGCCCCAGATCACGTCCCCGCTCGGCGGTGGCGGAACCGGCGCCGGTCCGATGTACCAGCTCTCGGGTCAGCCCGGAGTTGGTCGCCCCGGACAGAACGCGCGCTCGGTCATCCGCACCGGTCGCGTCGGCACGTGTCAGGAGTGCGGTTGCTCGGACGGTTGCTACAGCAACTGCCCGACGCTGTGCCCGGACTGCCCGGAGTACAACCAGAACACGATGTGCCGTCACCAGGTGCAAGCCGGCGACGACATCAACGCGTTCGCTTCGGCGGGTGGCGTGTCGGTCGAACAGATCCTCGCGCTCAACCCGAACACTCCGTGGACACCCGGCAGCGTCGTCTTCCTCCCTTACGGAGTTTGCTCCGCGATGGAGAAGGGCTCGTTCAACCCGGTGGTCGCTGAGCTCAATCCCGTCGCTCCTCCGAGCCCACTGCCCGTCCCGCTCACCGCGGAGACGATGGTGGAACCGCCGGGTGGTCCGGTCGCGCCTCCGGCTGCCTTCGCGGCTCCCGGCGTGTACGGCACACCCATGAACGGCGACGATCACATCAAGAAGGCGATGATCTTCTCGGGCGGTCTTCGCAGGGACTGATCGAAGAGACGTCAACAAGAGTTCTGAGTTTTTGAACAAAGGGCCCGGGGCGGAAGAAGCCGTCTCGGGCAGGAGAAAGAAAGACAATGGCCAATATCGACAATCGATCCGGTGCGTGGAAGAAGTGTGCCACCATCGGTGAAGCTGCTGCGGTGCCCTGGTCGGCGCTTACGGCAATCATCAGCGACCAGACGCAGATCAAACTTCCGATGACTCCCGAGGAGTTTCAGAAGTTCGAAGGCAACATCAACTTCTTCGATGTCGATACCGAGGCCAATCCGTGCCCGGGACGGCAGATCACGGGAGCGTTTACCGGCGCTCGCGTCGAGACGCCGTTCCTCGCGCTCGGAGCCTTCTTGATCCTCATCGGCGAGGGCTACTCCAAGACGCTGCCCGGAGCGCTCATCTCGGAACCGGCTTCCGAGTCGAGTACCCCGTGCTTCGACGGGTGCATTCCCGTTGGAGGTCTCGGTGCAGACGCAGCCGCGCGCAACGCGGCTCTGTACTGGGGTGGACCGACTCAGCTCTTCCTCGAATCGTTCAGCCAGGCGTACCGCTTCCAGGTGCGCATGGGTCGCCGCATCGTCGTGGTCGACGAGCTCGCCGACCACATCGGTGTGTGGCCCCGCGCGAAGGCGTTCTGCGGAGCGAGTGACTCACTCGCCCCGATGATGCCCGAGATTCAGGAAGTGAACTCGGTCCTCCACGACAAGGACTTCGACCGGCTCTTCATCCCGCAGAACGTCGTCGTGGGCGATGCGGGAACCGAGTGCATCGGCGCACCGACCGCTGGAGTGACCTACGGCCACTTCACGCAGTCGGGTATCGCGCACAAGGCGTACATGTTCCAGCGGCCGCTGCTCTACGTTCCGACGACCACCATCCGGATTGGTCTGACGCGCGTGGAACAAGACTGCTGCTTCCTCGACTCGATGCGGCGCCAAGCGGTGCTCGATCTCGGCGTCGTGCCGACGCCCGCACCTGGCATCCTCAGCGAGACCTTGGACTGCGGCGCCGGCTACTCGTCGGCGTACACCATCCCGGGTGGCTGCCTCACCTACGGCGTCGGACTCTTCGGCGTCGAGCTCTTCCCGAGCGCGTGCATCGATTACCTGAACTACATCCTCCCCGAGAGCTTGCAGTTTCAGATGCTGCTCGAGAACAGCTTCATGCAGGGTCTGCTCCAGGCCAACTCCCTCAAGGGCGCCGGCCAACAGATGCTCAACGGCCTCACGCCGCAGGGCAAGCAGAACCTCAAGGCGCTGCTCGAGCGCAAGCCGATGGCGATCCTGGACGAGTAATCGTCCAAGCGCTCGCGTCACACACTAGCAAAAAAGGCGCGGGCGCTCGGTCACTCGGGCGCCCGCTCCAGTATTCTATTCCGGAAAAAGTGGTGAACCGATGATTGGAGGAAAAAGGGTCAGGGAACTCGGTGTCGGGGACATCCCGCTCATCGCCCAGTACGACCCGCGCCTCGCGGTTGCGCTGGCATACGGCGGAGCGTTCGCGCCGAAAGGCGTGATCCTCAACGGCATCGCGTCCGCCGTCGGTGGTTGGGAGATCTTGACGCTCCGAGCAACGTTTCAGAGCGGCACGGCCAACCAGACCATCCCGGTCACGCTGCCGGACGTGGCTGAGGTCGACATGTGGGTGCGCGACATCCGCGCGACCGTGCGTCGACCGAACTACTTCCCCGGCAACCCGCTGCGCGATATCGCGAACACCGCGTACGCGCAAAACCCGGACATCGACTTCACGCTCGAGGTGAAGACGTGGTGCAACTTCGCCATCAGTCTCGACCCCGTGCCGCTCGGCTTGATCGCCGAAACGTTCGAGTGTGTTTGCCCGGTCGGCCTCGTGCTCACGTGCGGTGCGTCGATCATCGGCAGCTTCACGAACACGCGCGCGCTCGTCGACCCGGACGAGATCCCGACCGAGGTCACCGTCGCGTTGCACGTCACTCGTCTGCCGCGCACGAACTGCTACGCGCAGATCGACATCGCCACAGCACTCAGCGTGCTCAAAGAACAGAAGATCCTGCCCGACATCGATCCTGGTTGCTGCGGGTGAGGTGGTGATGGATGGCGCAGAGTCGAGCAGATGCGAGGAAGCACGAGTCGGAGATCACGGTAGCGGCTGAGCTACTATCCGAGACGCCCGAGCTCGCCCACCTCTCTCGAGACTACTGCGGTTGGCGCTCGCGCTGTCCCGTCGTCGTCGACATCGTCAGTTCCGCGTTCGACATCGACAACATCGGTCTCGGCAGCTCGCCGTACACCGGCGACATGAGCCGCACCGGCATCGCGGTACCTCTCGCGCCGACGGTCAACCAGCAGCACCGTTACCTGTTTCGTCTCGCGACCATGGAGGTGCCGAGCGGGGCGGCGGCGGTCATCCTCGGAGTCCACACCGCGCAGACGCTGCGCACCGTGCTCGAGGGGACCGACGGTGAAGGCTCGAGCTGTTTTCGACCGCTCGAGATCTTGGTGCGCGAGCCGTTCTGGCAACCGCCGAACGGCAACATCTCGTGGCACTTGAGGCAGTGGCAGTTGCGCGAGCACCGTCGCTTGCTGACCGCCGGCCCGGCAGCGGCCGGCTTCGACATCCACGTGGACGGCAATGACACCGCGCTCATGTTCGCCGAAACCGTGTCGTTCGCGCCGTACACCCCGCCGTTCTCCGGCATGCCTCCAGGGCGCGCGATCGGTGCACTCGGCACGTGGCGCGACAATCGCGACTGGGAGGTGCACATCCCCATCTTCGGTCCGAAGAAGATCGGCCTCTGGGCGTCAGTGCACCAGTTCGACTCGTTGCTCATCTGCCCGACAACCGCACCGACCGACCTCGGCGCCATCTCGCAAGAGGACCGCTTCCTGTACGCGTTCGGTTCGACCGGGACCGGCGTCCAATACGGTCGGGTGGCTGGCGCCATCACCGTGGAGCTCTGGCCGAATTGCAACGACCTGAGAGACCACCTGCGCGCCGGGGGTAAGCTTTTCCAACCGAGTTCAACAAGGAGATTGCAGCCGTGAGCAAAGTCAATTGGACGGGACGCATCAGTCCGGACAACCGCCGCGGCTCTGTGGGAGCTCCCCCGCCCGTGTTCTGGTGGTACTTCAAGGTCTACGCGAAGTACGGAGGCGAGGTCGTGCACTCGGAGGGCCCGAGCGGCATGACCGGAGCTCAGGGCAACGCGCGCATCTTGATGCTCGGTCAGCAGTACGGGACCGAGTACGTGGTGTGCGGCACGTACCTCGGCGGCTACGGCGGCAAGAGCACGTACTGCACTTACGACGGTGGCGTCACGACCAAGTACGGTGAGCCGCCGGCTTTCCCGCCGGTGCCGACGTCGCCTCCGGTGCCGATCATCCCGCTCTTCTTCAACACGCCTCGCGTCCCGTATCGACCGTTTTTCGGTCCCGCTACCCTCAATCCATTCACGCCGATCTTTCCCGGCTACCGCACCCGCGTCTCGTGGGTCGCGCCGTCGCCGCGTCCGTTCTTCGTGTTCGGAGCGCGCAGGGTCGAGTGGCTCGGCAGCCGCCTCGGTCAGAACGCTTGCAACGACCTGAACAACGCGGTCGCGAGCGCGAAGGCTTCGAGGAACGGGTTGCAGCAGAACTTGAGCGCGGTGAACAACGCGTACAACCAAGCGGTGCAAGCCGGTAATCAAGAGGCCATCGCGGATCTCTACGCGACCAAGCTCGGAATCCAGGCCGACCTCGCGAAGCTCGACGCCGACATCGTCGCGCTCGAGGCTCAGGCGAAGGCCGCGTGCGCGCCGCCCCCGCCGTCGACCGGCTGCACGTCGGACGCTGACTGCGGTCCTGCTGGCTTCAAGTGCGTCGACGGGAACTGCGTTCCGTGGGACTGCTTCAAGGACTCGGACTGCGGAGCCGGTCTGAAGTGCGACGGCAAGGGCAAGTGCATCCCCGCGACCACGACCGCGAGCGTCGGCGGTGGTGGGATCTGGCTGCTCGCCGCCGCGGCGGCTGCCGCGATCTTCTTCGCGATTAAACCACCGAAGCTCCCGAAGACTGCCGCCGGTCGGTTGCAAGAGAACCGTCGGCGTCGACGTCGACAGGCGGCCGCCGCTTGAGCGGGAGGAGGCTAAGTGCGGGTCACTTGGGTCAAAACAAACCGGCGAGTCGAATGGCTCGGTAAGATTCCGAGCGGGCGCGTCGGTCTGACCGACCAGGAGCGCGTCAACGAGGCGCGGTCGTACTTCCCTGGGTGCTACTCGAAGGCATTCGATGATTGCATCGATAAAGGCTTGGTGACCGCCTACCCGAATTGTGCGCGAATCCTCGAGCTCTGGGGCAACGACAAGACGGCACCCGTCTCACTCCAACTCGACGCCGTGATCGATCAGATGCCGTATTGTTCCGCGCCGAGCACGGCAACGTCGTCGAGCGACAACACGGTGATCTGGGTCGTCGGCGCGGTGGCGCTCGCCGCCGTCGCTGGTTACGCGCTCGCGGGAGGTTTCTGATGAGGGTCAACTGGGTCGGAACCAGTCGCGAACTCGAGTTTCACCGCGCGCAGCGAACGATGCTCAGCGGACCACGTCGTCTCGGTGTCAGTGCCGGCGGCGTCTCGGTCGCGACATCCGGCATCATCGCGCCGCTCGTCGTGGTCGGCATCTTGGCGCTCGCCATCTACGGCGGCGTGAAGGCGATCGGGAAACTACCAGAGGGGCGTTGATGCATGCGCGTCGACTGGGTGCAGAGTCGACGCCGCGTGGAGTGGCTGGGCGCGCTCCCGTCAGGCGAGAGTGCGGAAGCTCTCGTCGGCGGCGACTTAACAGCGTTGCCCGTCGTGACGTTTCATACCGGCTTGCGTGCTGGACTCATCGGTCTCGGTCTGTACGTGGCAGGTTTTCGAGGCGAACAACTCGTGAAGGGTGCGATCGCCGGTGCGGTCGGCATCGAGGCGTTCGTGCTAGCGTGGGCTCTATACGAACGAGGTAAGAAAAAATGAACGCCGTCAATTGGGTAAACGCACGAGGACAAACTTCGGCGGTTGGTCCGAAAGGTCGCAAGGCGCGTCGCGTGCAGTGGCTAGGTGCGCCCGCGTTCGGCGTCGGCGCGCTCGACGTCGCCTCGAACGGGTTCGCGAAGGGGCTGCTCGCGTCGTGGAACGCGACTGACGGCGCGAACTGGATCAATCAGTACGGCTTGCAGCCGGGTGACGTCGACCCGAACGCCTGGTACGACCGAGACGGCTACGTCCTCGCCGGCTTCGTCAAGTGGTGGAACGGCACGAACGCGCAGAAGCTTCCCGAGCCGGGGACGAAGAACGGCGTCGCTTGGGTCGACCTGACGCAGCAGCACTTGACCACGCTCCAGAATTGGGCGCTGTCGAAGGGTATCATCAACCCGGGTCAGCTCCCGGCTTCGCCGCAGCCGACTCCTGTGCCGATGGACATGTCGACGTGCCTGGCCAATTGCCAGAACACGTACGGGCTCGATCCGATCTCGCTCGCGACGTGCGCCGCTGCGTGCGCTCAGTCGTTCCCTCTCACTCCTCCACCGGTGCCGATCTCACCGACACCGACGACGCCGGCGCCGACTACCCCGCCCTCCACTCCTCCGCCTACCATCCCGACGGCGCCCGTCACGCCGGGCACCACGACGACCAGCGAGAGCAAGACGAACGTCTGGCCCTGGGTGATCGGTGGCACTGCTTTGGTGGCACTCGGTGCGTTGGTTCTTTCTGGAGGGAAGTGAGCCATGCGCGTCGAATGGGTACAGAGGCGTCGAGTCCAGTGGGTGCGTGAGACACGCGCTCAGCTCGGTGTTGGTCTGATCGGCATTCTTGAATGGGAAGACCCCGTCGAGAAGAACCCGTCCGGCGCGCAGCTTCACGCCAAGAACATTCTCTGGCTGTGGGGAAAGGCGAATCCGACGTACAGCCCGATCGCCGGCTACGGGACTGCGGCCGACCTCACGAGCAATTGGATGGATCGCGATCGTCAGATGATGTCCGCGTTCTGCAACTGGTGGAACATCACGCACCCGAGCCAGGCGATCCCCATCTCGCAAAACGTCACGAACGCGAACATCAAGGCGCTCGACCAGTGGGTCAAGGAAGAGAACGCCAAAGCGTCGCAGGCTCAACCGATCACACCCGGGCAATTCCCTCCGGGTAGTGGACAGCCGCAACCGCAGCTCACTTTTCCTCTGCTCACTCTCACGCCGCTCGGCTGGCCTCCCGGCGTGCCGTACCCACCGCCGAAACCTTCCTGGTGGCCCGACGGGCTCAATTACCCACCGGTCGGCGACTCGTGGGCGCCCGTTCCTCCTGGTTGGTGGAATCTCTCGCCGAACCCGCTGCCGTGGCCGCCGCCGAAACCTGACGGCTGGCCCACGTTCCCGTACCCGCTCCCGCCCACGGCGCTCGCGTCGGTCATGTCGTGCGATCAGGTGTGCGACGCTCAGTTCGGAACCAAGGGCACGACTCCGAACCAGACCGCGCTCGACGTCTGCAAGAAGGGTTGCTCGACGGCTGCGACTCCGCCTCCGCTGACGTTCCCGATCGGTCCGCAGAATCTTCGCCCGCTCCCACCCGACACGGGGACGGCTCCGAGCACGGGGACGACGTCCACGCCGAAGTCGAGCGTCGTGCCGATCGTGCTCGGTCTTGCAGCGCTCGGCGGCGTCGCGTGGTTGTTGATGCGCGGCAGCGGCACGACCTTGCTCGAGAACCCGCAGTTCAGCTTTCTCGGCTGGACGTTCGGTGCCCACAAAACGGGCAGGGGCAAGGTCAAACCGCCGAAGATGAAGCTCACGAAGAAGGGTAAGAAGGAATTCGCCGCGGAATGGAAGCGCGTGTTTCCCACACTACCCGTCCCGGATATTGACGAGCCATGAAAGTTGATTGGGTCCGTCCGATGCAGAATGCCTCGCGCTTCGGCGCGCTGGGGCAAGCTGCGACTCCACCGGCGCCGCCGGGGTGGACGGGTCCGTGGCCGCCTCCGAAACCCCCGTTCTGGGACCTCACCGGGCTGCCCTGGCTGCCCACGGCCCTCCCTGCGCAGCGACCGCCCTTGTACCCGCCCACGCTGCCCTGGCCGCCTCCGCCGCCCCCGTACTGGCCCGCGGGGTGGGACTGGCCGCCGCAGCCGCCGGCGAGCTGGACGACTCCGCCTCCGGTGCCTGCCTCGACCCCCGTAACACCCCCCTCCGGCGGCGCGGGGCCGGCACCGACTTCTTCTGTCTCGAGCTCGGGCGGCGACAGCGTCGCTTACGTGATCGGTGGCGTGCTGGTCCTCGGACTGTTCGCACTTGTCGCGCTCGGCGGCATGGCGTCGCAGGAGGAAGATGCGGCGTGACTCACCCGCTGGACCTCTTCATGCCCGTCGGCGCCGTCGCGATGCCGAGCGCTTGGTTCGATTCCGGATGCGGTGGACCGCGTGCGCGGTGGACCGCTGAAGGTCTGATCGAGGTCGAGGGCGAGGGTGCGAAGTCGCGTGCACTGCCCGCGGACGTGAAGAAGTGGCGTGACCTGATCATTACCAAGTCGACCAAGTACGGCGTGCCGGCACAGTTCACGACCGGCATCATGGGTCTCGAGAGCAGCGGAGATCAGAACGCGAAGTCGCCCGCGAACGCGTGTGGGCTGATGCAGCTCATCCCGTCGACCGCGTCTGACCAAGCCGGCCGCCCCGTCACGTGCGCGGAGCTCTTGAGCGACGCCGACCTCAACGTTGATCTCGGCACGAAGTTCTTGGCCGAGCTCCTGACGAAGTACGGCAACAACCCGATCAAGGTCGCGGCCGCCTACAACGCCGGCTCGGCGAAGTGTGGGATGAGCAGCAAGTGCACCTCACCGAATCGATGGAACTTGCTCACCGACTGCGGTCAGAGCGGCGCGTCCGCTGATTATCCCGGTATCGTGTTCGGCTACACGAACGCGGCCGCAGCGTGGCTCGGCGCCAATCCAACGGTGAGCCCGTCTTCGTCAGGACCGAGTCTCGGCGCGCTCGTGCTCGGTACCGCGGCCGCAGGCGGTCTGCTCTGGGCATGGGGAGCATTTAAATGAACCGCGTCAATTGGTGCGTTCCTATCCGGCGTCTCGAGTTTCTCGGCGCGTACACGGGCTACGACAAGATCAAGGACAACGCGCTCGCCAAGGAGATCATCGGGCGACGCGGCGCTGTCGACGAGGAGTCGCTCAAGGCGTACGGCAAAGTCGGCGGCACGATCGCGGGTGCGGGACTCTGCGCGGCGACTGGCGTAGGCGCAACGGTTGCGGTCGGGTGCGGCATCATCGGCGGCATCATCGGCGAGTGGATCGCGAGCAAGATCCCCGTCGCGCACGGTTCGACGATGGAAGACCTCGTCGGCGACACGATCAACAACTTCATCAAGCCGAAGGCGAAGCTCTCCGCCAACGGCATGTACGCGGTGCGTGCCTACCTCACGATGCGCGACCTCGCGATCACGAAGGGCCTCGCGACTGACGCTTCGTTGACCGCGGCCGGTATTCCTCCGGCACCGGTTGACCCGCGCTGGGCGCCGAACGCGCAGCGGTACTCGCGAGCGAAGAGCAACTACTCGGACGTGCTCGTCCAGCTCGCGCAGTCATCTGCGTGGCAGAAAGAGTGCAAGGCCGCGAAGAACATCAAGGCCGTGAATTCCAAGTTCTCGTGCCAGGACTACCTCTATGCCGTCTACTACGAGGGATACATCGGCCCGGTCGCGGCGCCGGGCGAACCGATCGACTGGTACGCGGTCGGGCGCGACGAGATCGCGTTCTATTGGAAGGTGCTCAAGTACAAGAAGGACTGCGAGGCGTGGATTCGCGGGCCTCAGTTCATCGGCACGAAGCTCGACCCGAACTTGACGTGCCCGATGAATGCGCCGAGTACGCTGGCGAAGATCTACCTCGACAAGCTGAACGCGACGGTGAAGTGGCCCGCTAAGGGCAGCCCGCTACTGCCCGACGTCCTCGACATCTCTCAACACATCTTTGGTTCGTCCGGTACCACCAGTACTCCGTCGAAGACAAGTCCGGTGCTCGTGGTCGGAGGACTCGCCGCCGCTGCTGCGGCGGTGTGGTACTTCTTCCTGTGAGGGTGAACTGGGTCGGAGCCGTCAACGGCCCGACGGTCTTGATCGGAGACTCGCTCGCGGTCGGGCTCGCGCAACCGCTCAAGGCGGAGTTCGGCGCCGAGCCGTTTCAAGCGTTCGCGAAGGGCGGAACGGCGGTCTCGCAGTGGCTCAACGGCTCGCAGGCGGGCGAGCTCGCGAAGGCCCTCGAGCTCGGCCCGAAGCGCGTGCTCGTCTCGCTCGGCACGAACGACACGAACTCGAAGGTGCCCGCGGACCAGCTCAAGCAGCAGGTCGCCGCTCTCGTGCAGAAGATTCGCGACGTCGGCGCCGAACCGGTGTGGCTCAGCCCGGGAAAACTGCCGTGGCCGTATCCGGACTTGATCGCGGCCGTCGCGTTCTCGAACGCGCGCGTGGTCATGCAGCCGGACGTCAAGAAGTTCGACGGCATTCACCCGACCGGCGACGGCTACAAGGAGTGGGCGAAGGCGATCTATCAGGACTTGAACCCGTCGGCGACGATGGGCACGAGCTCGTCGACGACGAAGACGATCACCAACTTCGCGGTGCTCACCGGTCTCGCGTTGCTCACGTGGTGGGTGCTGTCGTGAAAGTCGATTGGGTGCAGACGAAGCGTGCTCACCAGCGCGTGGAGTGGCTCGGTCAGACCGTCGAGCTCTTCCAACCCACGACGACGCTCGAGGACATCGTGCCGGAGCAGCGGCCCAAGTTCGAGGCGCTCATCGCGTACGCGAAGTCATTCGGCATGACGATCAAAGTGCGCTCGGCGGGCCGCACGTGCGCGACGCAGCAGTCGTACTACGACCTCGGCGAGCAGATCACGCAAGCGAACTTGTGCCGTTCCATGCACGTGTTCGGTCACGCCGTGGACTTCGACCTCGTGCCCAACACCTGCCTCTCGTACACGAAGCTTGGCGAGTGGTGGGAGAAGCAGGGCGGCGTCTGGGGCGGCCGCTGGAAGCAGTTCGGCCCGTGCGGGGACATGGGACACTTCCACATCGGGATGAACGGCGCGCAGGCCGTGCCGACGTCGCTGTGCCCGGCAAACGTCACCGAGTCCGAGTGCAAGAAGATCCGCGAAGACTACCTCACCAAGGCGTTTGGTCAGGCGACGCCGACAACCTCGACGAGCTCGCGCATGGGCATCCTGTCAGGACTCTTGATCGCGGGCGCTGCCGCGGCACTCCTCTACGCGACGTTGAATGTACGGGCGCCGGTCCGCGTGCGCGAGAACCGAGCGAGGACTGTTGAGCAAGCGTACAAAGATCTACTTGAAAAATTCGACGAAGAGATGGCTCTCGCGCAAGAAGCGGAAGATCAAGGTCTCTACGAACGAGCCGACGTACACTCCCGAGCGGCCGACGCCGCGGACCGACGAGCCGCCAAACTCTCGCAAGAAGTGATCGACGGCAAACGCCGTTGGGAAGATCCGTACTGAGGAGAAAAAACATGAACAAGCAACCGAATGGAAAAGTTGGCAACCTCCAGGTGCTGAACTCGATGAAGGCTGCTGTCGCGCAGCAACGAGCCGTGGGCAGCGTCCCTGTTCAATGGGTCGATAGTTGGATCGCGCAGCTCCAGGCCGAATACGGCGGATACGGTGGTTACCCGTACAGCGGTTACCCGTACACGTACTCCCCGCTCCTGCCCTACTCGCTCGTCGACTTTCACCCCGTCGACACGTTCTTCTCGCCGTTCTTCACCGAGCGCGTGAACTTCCGCGTGACCTCGTCGACGATGAAGTGAGGCGGTCAGTTGCCTCCGCAGTTGGCGGAGGAATTGGCGAAGCAGTTCGCTGAGCTGCGCAGGGAGAACATGACGTGAAACACCCGACTGAGACGTTCTTGCACCTCGGGCACGCGGGCGGGAGCGGTATCCCGTCCCGCTGCCGCATGCGCGACCTGTGGGACGAGCACGTCCAGTACACGCGCATGGCGATCGTTGCCTTCGCGAATGGTCTGCCCGAGCTCGACGCAACGGTGGCGCGTCTCCAGCAGAATCAGGACGCACTCGGCGCGTTCTTCGGCGAGCGGCTGGGTGCCGCAGTCGGGCAGAAAGTCGCGGCGCTGCTGCACGAGCACATCGACGGCGCCGTCGCACTCTTGAAGGCCGCGAAGAGCGGCAGCGGCTTCGAGCAGGCGTACGGAGCCTGGAGGCAGAACGGCATCGAGATCGCCGACGCCCTCGCGTCGACCGGTTTCTGGTCACAGCAGGCGCTGCGCGAGGCGATGCTGAAGCACTTGGAGACGACGGTTGCCGAGGCAGACGCCGAGATCAAGGGTCGCTGGGCGGAGAGCGTCGCCGCTTACGACGTCGCGCGCGAGCACGCGCTGATGATGGCGAGGGTGTTCTCGGACGGGTTATCACTATGAATCAACATCCGACAGACATGTTCATCGGGCAGCTCGTTTACCCGAACACTTTTTGGCGAGACAAGTGGGTCTGGTACACGAACGCTTGGAGCCACGCAGGTGGAGACTACGATTACGGTCCCGGTGCCTATCCACCGTGCGACGACAAGGGGATCAGCTCGTGCACGAGCGGGCCTCCGTACGTTGCGGAACACATCTGGCGGCTCGACGGACCCGGTCTCTGGACCGATCTCGGTTGGGAATACAATTATTGATGGACGCAGTCTTCTGGCTCAAGGCACAAGCGCCGACGAAGCTCGCGTGGCCGAGCGGCGTGAAGCACGTCGGCCTCGACCCAGTCGCGGCGGGGTTCGTGTGCGGGCCGGAGGACAAGTACTGCTCGACGGCGTTCGGAAAACTCTACGGCTCATTGAAGGACTCGAGCGGGCGCATCACGCCGACGCTGCGCAAGAAGTACGGCGTCGACGGCAAGCTCGTGTTCGTGAGCTTCTCAGCCGGTCTCGGGTTCACGAACCCGCTGCTCGCGAATGACGCCGACCGCGCAGACATCGCCGGCGTGGTGCTCATGGACTCAACGTTTGGTAGCGGCTATTCCGGCTACCAGAAGGCGGCGAAGGACGCGAGCGCCGGCAAGTTCAACCTCGTCAGCGTGACGAGCGACAAGGGCACGACCGACTCGCACATGAACGGCGACTACGCTTGGCGTGAAGCCGTGCTCAAGCCGACGGGTCTGCTCAACATGTCTGAAACTTCACCGGTGTCCCCGATGCCGAAACCTGGTGAAGGAGTCTTCAACCAGGGCACGCTCTGGTACTACCGCTACAAGGACGCCGAGTACTCGCACACGCAGCTCGGCAAGCTGCTCGCACCCGTGAGCGAGGCGCACATCATGCCGTGGCTCGCGGGCGGCGGAGTCGGTTCAACCGGTACGTCACGCGGCCCGTCAACGCTGCTGCTACTCGGCGGCTTGGCGGCGATCGTCGGCGGGGCGTACGCTTACACGACACTCAGGAGGAACGATGGCGGACGACAGCAAGGCAGAGCTCGTTCGACGAGCCGAGCAGGCGATCGTCGACGTCGTCGTTGAGTGGGGGAAGAAGAAGGTCTGGCAGGAGCGCGAGCTCAGCGACCTGGAGCAGGAATTGAAAGCCGCACTTTGGGACCTCGAGCGAGCTAAGCGTGTGACAGGACAGGTGAAAGTTCCCGGTGGGGAATAGTACGTGGTAGGATGACAAGCGATGCGTCGACGTTTCAAAGCGCTCAAGATGGACGGCAAGACCGCCGTCGCGTTCGTGGTCGCCTCGTGGCTCTTGGTATTAGAAGGGTGCGGTGCGACGTCGCACGAGCCGTGCACGCAAGCCGACATCGCACAGGTCGTCGCCGCGCACGAGGCACGACTCGCGAGCAAGTGCGTCGGCCAGGGCAAGGACTGCCCGGAGCGCAAGGCGGAGGACGCACGTTTCAAGGAAGAGCTCCGCACGTGGGTGCGCTGTGACGACGAAGGGCCGCAGCAATGACGGCGATCGTCGGCTACGCACACGAGCGGTTATCGCAGAAGTACATTCACTTCTGCTGGCTCTTGCACTTCGTAGTGAACGGGAGGTTGATGCCATGAGCACTGTACCCGTACCGATTCCGGAGAATCTGCTGCCGCTCGTGAACAAGCTCACGACGCTGCAAGCCATGGAGCCGCTGGTCACCGACCACATCGCGCCGGTGATCAACAACATGCTCGACTTCGCTCTGACCAGCGGCAAGGCGACCGACCCCGACGTCTGGATCCGAGCTCTGCAAGCCGCGGTCGTCTACGTCGAGACGCTCAAGGCCGACGACGAGTGGTTGTCACGAGTGCCGATTAACCGAGGTGGATGATGGGAAGCGCGCTAGATCTTTGGAAGTCCAAGCAGAAGGATCGCTGGGAGCAAGTCGTCTCCCAGTTGATCGACGCCGTCGTCGCTGCGTTGGGTGGTGGCAGCGGTGGTGGCTCGCTCGGCGAGCTCGACGTCGTGGAGACGCGGCGAGCGGGCCTCGACCAACTCCTGGTCGGAGCGGGCAGCGACATCGTCCTGAACAACATCGTCTTCACGCGCGGCGAGATCGCGTACGACTTCAACACCGGCGTCTACACGCTCCAGCCGCTCAAGGTGTACGAGCTCGACTTCAGCGCTTTTTTCACCTCGTTCTCGGACGCGACCGGTGGAGGTCTCGAGATCGCGTGGGTGGACGCGAACACGAACGCGCCGCTCGACACGAACATCTCCGGCATCTTCAAACCGAGCACGAGCACGGACCCGAGCAACGAGTCGCCGCGGGCGCACGCCGTGTTCATCTCGGAGCAAGCGGCGCAGGTGAAGTTGCGCTGCATCAACGCGACGGGCACCGCCACGCTGTCTGGACCTAGCGGCGGTGGCTCCTCGTCGTCGGGCGCGGTAGTCAAGCAACTGAGGTGACGTGATGAGTAGGCTCCTGAAACTGCTGCTGTCTGGACAGAAGGAACGCTGGAAGCAGCAGGTCTCCGTCGCGATCGATGCTGTCGTCACCGCACTCGGCGGCAGTTCCGGCGGCGGTGTGCTCACCGAGCTCGACATCCTCGAGACGCAGCGCACCGGCGGGAACCAGACCGTGGCAAGCGGTGACGACCTCATCTTGCAGACCACGCTCTTCAGCCAGGGCGACATCGCTTACGACCCGGCGACGGGCATCTACACGCTCGTGCCGGGGAAGACGTACGAGCTCGCCGCATACCTGCACTTCATCAACTACGGCGGCGACGAGATGCAGATTAACTGGGTCCAGGCCGACACGGAATCGTTCCTTGACGAGTCGCTGATCGGTGTGTACGTCGCCGACGACGGCGTGAGCAGCTCGTCCTCGAGTCCGGGACCACACGCGATCTACAAGCCGGCGAACGCGACCGAGGCGCGCATCAAGCTCAAGAACGTGGGCGTGCAGACTGCCGACCTGCAATCGTTCGTCTCGGGTGCCATCATCAAGCAACTGAGGTGACCGATGGTCAACTGGGTCGAGCCGTCTGAAGCCCTCGCGCCGCCCGACGCGCCGGTCGCGGACATCTTGCGCGACCCAGGCCAGGAGCCGGGGACGCTTGGCCTCCCGCGCGGCTTCGTGATCGCCGGTCAGAACCTCCCCTGCGACGACTCGTCGACGGCGTTCGTGCGCGGCGTGCTCGTGCCTAAGAACGTCTACGACTCGATGTCGGTCGAGCAGCGCCTGGCGCTCGACAACCCGAACGCGTACCCGCTCTGGCGCCTGTACGGCGGCCCGCTCGCGACGCGCGCGCTGGCGAACGACTGGGACCGCTGGCTCTACTTCTGGGCGTTCAACAACGGCCAGGTCTGGATCTCGCACGGCGTGCCCTGCGTCGCGCCTCCGTGGGCGGTGGCGCCGCCCCCGGACACGAGCTTCCAGTGGAACTGGGTGTGGGAGGCCGGTCCCGGCAAAGTCGCGAACCGGTACTACGACGCGCAGCAGGGCAAGAACGTCGTCGTGGTGGTGTGATGGGCATCCACGCGGTCGAGCGCCAGTTCATCGTCGCGGGCTTCTACCGCGACTTCGCGCGCGAGCCGTCGCTCGTCGAGGCGCAGGTCTGCCAGGGCGTGAGCGGGCTCGAGACGAGTTACGGCAAGGGTTGGCGCAGCGAGGCCGGCAAGCGCTCGAAGAACCGCGGCGCGGTGCAGTCGGGTCGGCCGCCGTGTGACCCCGCCAACTCGTTCTTGTACAAGGACACGCACCCGAACCCGGACGGCTCCAGCACTTCGTACTCGATCTGCTTCCGCAGCTACGCGACCGACGAGGAGGCGTGCGCGGACATGATCCGGTACGTCGTCGGCACGGCGAGCAAGCCGAAGAAGAACGTGCTCGACGCCTGCGCGCGCGGCGACCTCTGGGGTGTCAGCGCCGGCATGCGCGCCAATCGCTACTACGAGGGCTTCGGTAAGACGCAGGCCGAGCGGATCGAGAACCACCGCAAGGCGCTCGCCGGCGCTATCAAGCGCCAGTGCGACGAGCTCGGCGAGGCGTTCCCGAGCGGCAAGCCCACGACCATGGGCGAGGTCAAGAAGCTCTTTCAGAGCGTCTTCAACGCGCCCAAGAAGCCGAAGATCGAGCGCGGCTCGCGCGGCGAGGCGGTCAAGGACTGGCAGCGGTTCATCGGCGTCGTGGCAGACGGCATCTTCGGCCCGGTGACGGAGCAGGAGACGATCGTCTGGCAGGGCGCGCACAAGAACGTCGTCACCGGCGCGCCGCTCAAGATCGACGGCGTCGTCGGCAAAGAGACGTGGGCCGCTGCGGAGGTCGAGGCGCGTGCGTTGCCGGAGGCAGCGTGACGGATGGTCGAAAACCTCCCCCACCCGGCACTGGTCGCATCCTTCCTCCAGACGCAGGGCGTTACCGAGGGCGTGAACAACCTGGCAACGTCGGGACCTCTGGGTCTGGCGCTCGTCGTCGTGACGCTGGCGCTGATCTGGACGATGAAGAAGTTGCTCGACACCAAGAACGAGCAGAAGAACGACGCGATCAAGAACACGGACGACATGCTGAAGTTGAGCGACCGGACGAACACGGTCATCAACAAGATCGAAGTGATGATCAACACGAACAACGAGCGCCTGAGCCGCAACGACGAGACGTCGAAGGAAGTGGCCGAGGTGCTGACCGAAGTTCGGGAGATCTTACGAGCGCTGAGGGAACAACGGATGCGGAGGTGACGGACATGGCTGCTGCGACATACAACGTTGAAGAGTTAGCGATCCCCGACCCGTTCCCGTCGTCAGCGCCGCAGCCGATCATCCCGGTCGACGAGGAGGACGTCGAGGACCCTGACACAGACCAGATCGAGACGCTGAAGCTCACCGACCCGAAGGGGGCGCTCGAGTTGGCCCGCCAGAAAGTGCGCCACAGCTCGCAGCAGATGGAGAAGCTCGGCCGCAAGATGACTCCGTCGGAACCGGCTCCGGTGCCGAGCTCCGTGCCCAGCACCAAGAAAACGGACTAGACTTCCCGCGTGGGCAAGACACGCAAGGACAGCGACCAGCACAAGCTCGATCGGCTGACCAAGCCAGAAGAGCACCGCGACACGCTCGTGCCCTGCGAGGCGTGTGGCGGTCACGGCTTTCGCAACGTGCGCAAGACCATGTTCGACGGGACGCGCTATCGGTTCTTGGAGACGAAGGTCACGTGCAACTGGTGCCGTGGCGACGGTTCGGTGACCAAGAGGCTCTCGAAAGCGTTCCACCGCTGGACACGTATTTTGCGGCGCAACCGCGCTGCTGGCCTCTGCCCACGGGAGTGAGGTAGACTTCTCTCATGGCAAGCAGACACTGGGGACTCCTCAAAGCCGCGGGCGGGCAGATCTCGCTCCACTCGCAGACTGGACGTTTTTTGCAGAAGGTCGCGTTCCTCGACGTGCCGCACATGTTCGTGAACGGCCCGCGCTCGCTCCTGATGTCGGTCGCTGGCGAGCAGTCGCTGCACAGCCAGGTCGGCCGGCACCTCCAGAAGATCGCGAACTTGGACACGGACACGCCGAAGCCCGTCGCGCCGAACGAGATCGGCGGCGAGTTGCAGGTGCAGAGCCCGTACGGTTTGGCGCTCGGCGGCTCGCAGTTCTAGTCACTCCCAGAGCACGCGCGACATGTACTCGGCCCACTGACGCGCCCCGCGTCGCGTGGGGTGCACGCCGTCGCTCTCGAGCGGCAGCGGTCCCGGGTCGATCGCGAAGACCTCGGACTTCGCCACCGCGTCGTGGATGTAGCGCGTGTCCATCGCCAGCGGCGGGGGCAAGAGCCACACCGCGGACGGCGCCTCGTACCTCACCTCGTCGTCGCGCGCGTACATCAGGTCGTTGAGGAGGTTCACGATCGTCGAGATGTCCTCGGCGAGCTTGGGCCGCTCGACGCGCGTGCAGTTCACCCCGAGCGAGATGAGCAGGACGCGCGCCTTCGGGTGCTCCTTGACCACGCGCTCGAACCACTTCTTGCGGAGCCACTGACGGGCGCTCGACCCGCCCTTGGCCCACACCGCGGCGTCGACGTTGCGGATCTTAGCGACCTCGCGGAACGACGGGCCGGTCACGTACGCCATCGAGTCGCCGCAGAGCACGTACTTCGCTTCGCTCGGCTTCGCCGCTACCTCGCACACAGGCGCGACGAGGGCGAGCGAGCCGGCGATGAAGCTCCGGCGGTTCACGCGCGCGACTCCGTGAGCGGCGCGATGTACTCGCGCTTGAGCTCCGCGAGCACGTCGTCGAGTTTGGGGGCGCTCGCGTCCTTGTCGGACAGGATGGGGCCCGCCACGGGCCAGGGGACGTCGTAGCCGACGCTCTCCCAGTAGATCTGCCGCTCCGCGACCTCGTCGCGCGCGGCGTCGAACCGGTAGCGGACGCGGCAGAGCGGGCTCGTCGAGACGACGTAGCCGTGCGCGGTCCACGGCGGGATGATGAGCATCTTGCGGTCGCCCTCGCCGAGCCACAGCCAGTCGACGTGCCCCGTCTTCAGGTTCACCAGCACCTCGAAGATCAGGCCGATCTCGACCGTCAGGACCTTGATGAGTGGGGAGCGCCGCGGGTCCTGGAAGTGCACGCCGCGCAGGACGCGGCTACGCGACTCGACGACCAGCTCGCGGATCATCGGCACGGCGAGCGAGAACTCCACGGCGCGACCGCGCTCGTCGTCGTGGTGGGGCGCCTCGAGCAGGCGCGCCCCGGACGCCATCTCCATGACGTTCACGACTGAGCCGCCCCGCGCATCTCGCTCCGCACGCGCGTGAGGACTTTCCGGAACATCGCCGCGCGGATCGGCGCGTACTTGTAAGCGATCGTCCCGGCGTAACCGGTGATGGTGCACGTCACCCAGTCCGCAGAGTAGCAGCGGCTCCGGTGCCCGGCCATGACCTTGCCCGCCTCGCGTGACGACTCGAGCAAGTGCGAGTCGGTGAGCCCGACGGTCTCCTTGATGCGCGCGTCGGTGAGGCCCTGGATCTGGAACGCGGTGGAGGCGTGGAAGACGACCGTGCCCCACTTGCTGTCCTTGCGGATGCCGCGCTCCCACTTCGGGACGGCGCCGATCGGGTAGAGCGCGCCGTCGCACTCGCGCTGGTTCGGCTTCGGCCCAAAGATCTCGCAGCCGCCGTTCTGAATTCGCGAATCGAGGCGCGACTCGAAGTAGCCGAGCGTGAGCTTGAGCGACGCCTCCTCCTCCGGCGGTCCGGGCCACTTGCGCTTGCAACCGTCCACGGCGAAGTCGCCGGTGCACGTGTTCTCGTGAGCGACGATCGCCATCTGCGCCGTGAAGCGCGTCAGGTACTCGCGCCGCTCGACGGCGGCTTGTTCGGCCTTGTCCGGCGGGACGTGCGGCGGGGTCATCGAGTTCGCGACGGTGAAGAGTGCGGCTCCAAGTTTAATAGACATCGGGCGACCGTAGCGAGCTCGCGCGAGCGAGGCAAGTTCTCGACAACGTTGCGTTCCGCGACGACCAGTTTTTTTGATTGCTCGCACGCGGGGTTAAGTGCAGAGTGGTGACACTTTGGCACCGCGTAACCGTCGTCAGCTCCGCAAGAAGAAAAAGCAGCAGTCGCGCAAGAAACCGGCGCGCGAGCCGAACGAGCTCGAGAAGATGGTGGCCCGCGGCGTGTCGCGCGTCGCCGACGTGGTGGACGCGGGGCTCGAGGTCTTCGAGCGCGACCCCGAGCGCGCGGTCAACGCCACCATCTCGTTCATGGACGGCGTCGGCAAGATCGGCGCGTTCATCAAGCAGAACCCGGACGAGGCGAAGCGCGTCGCCGCGTCGATCGCGGTCGACAGCGTCAACAAGCTCTCGCACGCCTTCATCTCGGCGGGCGCGCGGCAGATTCGCAAGGACTTGAACGGCAAGAGGAAGCGCTAACCGTCGTGATCTGGTTCTGGCTGTACATCGGCGGGTGCGTGGGTTGGCTCCTGTGCCAGCTCACGTCGCCGGACGTGCGCAACATGCACGCGCGAAACACCCACATCGCCAAGCAGCGATCGCCGTTCTGGGGGCCCGTGCTCTGCGTGGTCGCGGCGCTCGTGTTTATCCCGCTCTGGCCGCTGATGATGCTCGGTTGGTTAGCCGGCGCCGAAAAGTTTCTCCTCAAGATCGCGGACCAGAAGTACATGCGCGTGAAGATCACGTGCCCGACGTGCAGCTTCCAGTCCGAGGTCTCCATCCCGCGCAACGCGCAGCGCTGGGTCGAGTTCCCGGCGGGGTGGTACGTCAACGAGCAATTCGAGTGGGCGTGCTCGCCGGCGTGCGCGCGGCACTCCGAGATCTGCCCGCATCAATCAGAAAAACAAGGAGGGGCGACGTGACCTGGTTCTGGATCTGGCTCGGGGGCTCGGTCGCTCACGCGCTATTCCTCTTCGCTAACGCATTGCTACTCGACCAGTTCCGCCACTGCGTGCACAAGCGCATGTGGGGCCAAGTCGTCGGGCTACTGCTAACGATACCGCTCTGGCCAGTCGGCGTTGTCGCGCTCTTGATACCAAAGCGCGTTTTAAAGAAGTGGCTCGATCGTTTGGAGCCGGATAGCTCGTCGTACGTCGACGTGGTTTGCCCCGTGTGCGGCTTCAAGGGGGAGGTCGCGATCTGGGACGACGTCGAAGGTCACACCTGGGACAAGATTCCGATCGGTTGGTGGATGAGCTGTCAAGAAGAGATCGCCTGCTCGAAGAAGTGTGCCGACGACTTCGCGGTGCACAAAGCTCGTCGAGAAGACCCACGATTCCTGGAACTGCACTGATGAAGCCGCTCGTCCTATTCGAGACGCTCTTCGAGCTCTTCTTCGACGGCTGGTGCGCCTCGTCCCGGGCCTACGCGCGCGGCATGGAGCGAGCCGGCGTCGACGTTCGGCTCCAGACGTGGCGAACGCCCGAGAAGGGTGAGGTGGTGCACCCGCAGGTGCGCGCCGAGATCGGGCACATGATGCGGCCCTGCGAGCGGTTGTGGGACGCCTACGTGTGGAGCGGCGCGTTCGGCGGACCGTTCGAGGGTACGGCAGTCGCGCTCTCGAAGATCTTGACCATACGGCGCACGTTCCGTAAACCGGTCGCGTTCTACACCATGTTCGAGCGCACCAACGTGCAGCGAGAACTCGTGCGCATGCTGAACCAGCTCGACAGCGTGATGGTACCCTGCAAGGCGAACCTGCGCGCGCTCCAGCTCGCCGGCGTCAACAACGCTCGGCGCATCCCGATCCCGTTCTTCTCCGACGACCCGCACCTAGCACTGCCGAAACCAGCAACGCCGGCGAAGACGTTCTACTGGATCGGTCGCTGGGAACCTCGCAAGGCGCCGCACCGGCTGATCAAGGCGTTCATGCTCGCGTTCGAGCCGGGCGAGGCCAAGCTCGTGATGAAGTGCGGTCCCGCGCCGTGGGTGAAGAGCCCGTACGTGTCTCCGGAGGAGGCGATCGAGCGCGCGGTCGCGCAGACGTCGTGGCGGCAGAACGACGCGGCGCTCGGCATCGAGGTCATCCGCGAGAAACTCGAGCCGGAGGAGATGGTGGCGCTCCACGCGCGCGGCGACGTCTATTGCTCGGCGTCGCACGGCGAGGGGATCGACATGCCGGCGTTCGCGGCGAAGCTCGGCGGCCGGCGCATCGTCACGGTCGCGTGCGGCGGACCCGAGGACTTCGTCGACGACGGCGACTTCGTGGTGCAGGGCAAGGGGAACATCGCGATACCCGCGTACGACCGCATCTGGGGCGCCGGCTCGACCGCGGTCGACTACGACCTCGACGAGCTCGTGGCGGCGCTCAAGAAGGCGCGTCGCGCGACTGAGCCGCCCCAGCGGCTGAAGATCGCCGAGCACCACGTCGAGGCCGTGCAGCACGACCTGGGTCGCTGGGTGAGGAGCATGGTCTCGTGAGCCGGCTCCACATCCGCCGCAAGCTGAAGTTCATCAAGCGACGGCCCAAGGGCCCGGTGCGTCGCCCGCACGGCAAGCACGCGGACGCGGTCGCGCGCCCGGCGCACGCGGTCAACGCCACGCTGTACCGCCCCAACGACGACCGGCCGGCGATCGTCTTCGACGTCCCGTGGGCGCGCCACAACGTCGGCTGGGACATCTTGGCGAGGCGCTACGCGCGCGCGATGGTCGCCGCAGGGCTCGACGCGCGCCTCTACCCCGTGACGGGTGACATGAGCCCCGAGGTGCGCGCGGAAGCGGCGGCGTACGCGATGCGCGTCGACCGCGCCGCTGTGAACATCTGGTCGACGTGCTTCCACCGGCCAGACGTCTTGATCCCCGAGCTCGCGCGCCACCTCTTTCCGCGCCCGCGCCCGCGCGTGTTCTACACGATGTTCGAGCGCCTGCGCGCGACGCCGCAGATCGTTGGGTGGCTCAACTTCCACGTGGACGGGGTCTGGGTGCCGTGCAGCGCGAACCGCGACGCGCTCTGCGCCGCCGGCTCGACCAACGCGCGCTACATCCCGGTGCCGTGGTTCGACGACGACGCGTTCCTGCACCTGCCCCGCCCACGAGCGTCTCGAGCGTTCTACTGGATCGGCGCGTGGGAGCAGCGCAAGGCGCCTGAGAACGTCATCCTGGCTTTCATGCGAGCGTTCCGGCCAGCACAGGCGACGCTGCTCCTGAAGACGGCGAACTTCCAGGCCGGTTACCCGACGCCCGAGTTCTTCATCAAGCACGCGCTGCAAGACCCAGCAGCAATTCGAAACGGCTGGGTGGGTCCGACTGGTATAACGGTGGACCGGCGCGTCCTGTCGCGCGCGGAGATGCTCGGCCAAGTCCACGGCCAAGGCGACGTGTACGTGAGCGCGAGCCGCGGCGAGGGCGTCGACATGCCGGCCTTTGAGGCGAAGCTCGCCGGCCGGCGCGTGGTGACGACCGACTCGGGCGGACCGCGCGACTTCCTCGGCGAGCGTGACATCCTCATCCCGCGCACGGGTGAGCAGGCGGTGCCGCGCATCTACCAGTGGGAGATGGGCTCGGCGCAGGCGGACTACTCGCTCGACGCGCTGGTGGCCGCGTTGCAGCGCGCTCACGCGGAGACGCCGCGGCTCGACATCGACTGGCCGCGCGAGAAGTTCCACTACTCGAACGTGGGCCGGATACTGAAAGAGTGGTTCGAGCAGATGCGGGGCCTCCGGTGAGCGACAAGAAAGTCATCCTCGGCGCGCCGTGCGTGCGTCGGCTCGACCTACTCGAGCAACTCTACCACTCAGCCGCGCGTGGTACACGGCCGCCCGACCTGTTCTACATCGTGGACAACGGCGCAGGTGTGCGGAGCGTCTTTAGCGAGGCGGCGTGCGCGCATTCGACGCCGAAGTTCGAGGTGCTCGACCACGGACGCAACCTGGGCGTCAGCACCGCGTGGAACATCATGTTCAACTTGTTCCCGAACGAGCATCTGATCATCTCGAACGACGACGTGAGTTTCCACGCGAACACGATCGAGGAGATGGTCAAGGCTGCGGAGGAGACCGACGCCGAGTTCATCTTCCCCGCGACGCCAACGCACACGACGTTCTGCGTGTTCCTGCTCAAGCACTCGGCCTGGCAGAAAGTCGGCCCGTTCGACGAGGGATTCTGGCCCGCGTACTTCGAGGACGTCGACTACTGGCACCGGATGCGCCACCACGGCGTGAAGATGCTCGAGATCACGACGACGTGCTACGACCACGTGCTGAACGGCTACCTGAAGGTGATGACGCCGGCCGAGAACAAGCAGTTTCACCAGTACATGCAGAACAACTACCGCCGCTACGTGCGCAAGTGGGGTGGGGGACCAGGCAAAGAGACGCGCACCGTACCGAAGGAGCTTCCGTGATGGACACGATCGAGAATGTGAAGAAACGGGCGTCCGAACAGTTCAACGTCGCGGTGAGCGAGATCTGCGACGCGGGCACGGACAGCCTGTCGTTCTTCGGTCCGCTGTACACCAAGGAGGGCGGGCTCTCCCTCCAGCAGGACCCCGAAGAGTTCGGCGCGCTGCTCGTGTTTCTGAACAGTTTGTCGGACCGCTCCTCGTACCTCGAGATCGGTTCCGCGAGTGGCGGGACCGCCGTCATCATGCACCGGTGGACCGGTTTCGAGGAGATGTACTCGATCGACGACGGTCAGCACCCGCGCTACGTCGAGCTCCCCGAGAACTTCAAAGACCTGCCGATGGAGCACGTGCGCATGGACAGCCACGGTCCCGAAGCGCGCCACTTCCTCGACGGGCTCCAGTTCGACGTCGTGTTCATCGACGGCGACCACAGCGAGGCGGGCGTGTGGCAGGACGTCGAGCTCGTGCGCGAGCACGTGCGACCCGGCGCTCTCATCATCCTGCACGACGTCGTCGTCATGGACGGGTGCAAGAAGGCGTGGGAGCGCGGAGCGCGCGAGGGTATCTGGGTGCCGATCGCGGAGTACATCGGCCGCGGCGTCCCCGGCACGCTCGGCACGCCGCTCGGGATCGGGGTCGGATTCGTCCTGTGAGCGTGAATCTCCGTCTCGCCGTGATGTCGGTAAAGCCCGACTTGTTCGAGGAGACGCTCGCGCTCGCCCTCGACAACGCGACAGGTCCGATCTCCGTCGTCGCGTTTGGCAACGGCGTCGAGCTCGCGATGCCGGCAAAGTACGCCGAGCTCGACCACGTCATCACGAGCAAGCCGGAGAATCTCGGCGTCCCCGCTGGCCTGCACGAGCTCTGGCTCCAGGCCAAGCACCGGTGGCCGGACAATCCCCAGAACGAGGTCGTCGCTTACGTGCACGACGACGTCTACATCTACGAGCGCGGGTGGGACGAGCGCGTGCGCGCCGTCTTCGAGCGCGACCCGAAGTGCGGGCTCGCCGGCTTCGGCGGCTCGACCGCGTACGGCTCGCCGAGCATCTACAAGGCGCGCTACTCGTGGCAGCAGGTCGCTCGCCAGAACTTCTTCTCGAACATGCGCAGCGCCGAGACGCACGGGCAGCGCATCAAGAACGAGATGCCGATCGTGTTCACGGACGGCTACTCGATGATCGTGCGCCGGTCGCTGCTCGACACAATCGGCGGCTGGTCGGTGATCCCGCGTCAGTACGTGCACTACGGCTACGACTGCTTCATCGCGTGCATGGCGCGCCGACACGGCTACAACGCCTGGCTAGTGCCGGTCGACATCGAGCACGGCGTGGGTGGCTGGGGCGCGCTCACGCGCAACGAAGACGGTGGCAGCTACCAACAACTCGCCAACCAGAACGGCGGCGACAAGGCCGTGCACGACGGCGTCCACGAGTTCCTCTACAACCACTTTCGCGACGTCATGCCACTGAGGCTCCGATGAGATTCAACCCGAAGAAGTTCTACCGAAACGACCGGCGCGATGCAGAGGCGCGCGCATACGAGGCCAAGCAGAAAAAGCGCGTCGAGCACGTGCGCATGGTGGTGGCCTGGGAGATCGCCGAGGGCGTGCCCGGTCGACAGGTCGCCGAGTTCGAGATCCGCAACCGCGTCACCGAGCTCGGCATCTTGCACTGGGGGAGCAACGAGTTCTCCGACTACCAGAAGCGCGTCTTCGAGAAGTACCCGCTGCCAAAGGGTCACGAGCTCACGCCGGTGAGCCCGTGAAGCACTGCCGCTTCTGCCACACGCCGCTCGACGCGAAGCACGGCGTCGAGCTCGTGCTCGACCTCGGCGCGACGCCGCTCGCCAATGACTTGAAAGTGAGCCGCGAGTTCGCGCTGCAAGCCGAGACGTACCCGCTCACCATGATCAAGTGCGGCGGCTGCGACGGCTTCCAGCTCACGTACGCCGTCGACAAGGAACTGCTCTTTCGCGACTACCACTACTCGACGCCCGACATGGCCTCGCTCAGCAAGCATTATGCCCGCGTCCGTCGCTTCTTGGGCGGTCGATACTTCGACAAGGTGCTCGAGATCGGCGGCAACAACGGCGCCTTCTTGCGCACGTTCCACGGGCCGTTCATGCCGGAATTGAAACTGAACGTCGAGCCGGCCTTGAACATCAGCGTCGACCTCGGCGACGCCAATCAGAAGGTCACCGTCCGAGAGTTCTTCAACCACGACCTCGCGTTCAACGTGATCTTACCCGAGTACGGGAAGATGGACTTGATCGTGGCGCGGCACTGCTTCGCGCACATCGACGACCTCGACCAGGTGTGCCGCGGCGTGAGTGAGATTCTGAACACGCGCAAGGGTGTCTTCTACATCGAGAACGCCTACGTCTTCGCGACGATGTTTGGTCTCCAGTTCGACCAGATCTACCACGAGCACATGAGTTACATCGCGCTCCGGCCCGTGCAGAAACTCCTCGAGCGTCACGGCATGCGCGTGTTCGACGTCGGCTTCTCAGACGTCCACGGTGGCTCGATCATGATCGCCGCGTGCCGCGAGGAGGCGCGCTTCACTGACGACTTGGTCCCGGTCTGGGCATTGTCGGAGCAGCAGCACCTCTTTCAAGAGGTCAACTACGAGTTCACCAAACGCTCCAAGCGGCGCATCAACGAGCTCGCGGACATGTTCACGAAGTTCGACGCCGAAAACAAGACGGTCGACATCTACGGCGCGACGGCGAAGAGCACCACGCTCTTGAACGTGGTGAAGGGTCGCGCTCGACGCTTCAATATCCGCCGCTGCTACGACCGCGCGCCGTTGAAGATCGGCAAGTTCCTGCCGGGCACGGGCATCCCGATCGTCCCCGAAGAGCACATGAGCACGAACCCGCCCGACTTCTGCTTCATCACTGCGTGGAACTACGCGGACGAGATCATGAAACGCGAGAAGTGGTACACGAAGGACTTCGGCGGGCAGTGGATCGTGCCCTACCCGAACGAGATCCGGGTGGTGTCGTGAGCAAGAAGCCGTACAAGCCGTCGCCTGATCACCCGTGGAACCTCAAGGCCCGCGCGCAGGTCCTCGCTGCGCAGGGCAAGAAGCGCCCGCAATCGGACTTGCTCGTGTTGCAAGCGCTACGCGAAGACGAAGAGCGGTTCGACCGTGAAGAGACGGCTGAGCTCGAACGAGGCATCAAGGAGTTTTTCGAATGAGCGTCAGGGTCTTGATCACCGGATTGTGCGGTTTCATCGGTCACCACGTCGCCGAGCACCTGCTCGAGGCCACGGACTGGGAGCTCGTCGGACTCGACCGCATCGACGCGACCAGCACGCTGCACCGCCTGCGCCACCTCGAGTGCTGGCCCGAGTGCGCGAATCGCGTGAAGTTCGTCTGGCACGACCTGCGCGCGCCGATCAACATGACCGTCGACCGCCAGCTCGGCCCCGTCGACGCCGTGCTGCACCTCGCCGCGTCCACGCACGTCGACCGCAGCATCACCGAGCCGCTCACGTTCGTGCACGACAACGTTGTCGGGACCGCTCACTTGCTCGAGTGGTGGCGAGCGCGTCAGGGTCTGGGCGGCGAGAGCGTTTTTCTTCAAAACTCCGAGAACCCGTTCTTCCTCTACTACGGCACGGACGAGATCTTCGGCGCGGCCAACGAGACTCAGGTGTTCTCCGAGTGGGACCGCTACCGCTCGACAAACCCATATTCAGCGAGCAAGGCGGGCGGTGAGGAGCTCGTCTGCGCGTACTCGAACAGTTACAAGCTCCACGCTTGCGCCACGCACTGCACCAACATCATTGGGGAGCGTCAGCACCCCGAGAAGTTCCCGCCGATGGTCATTCGCAAGGTGATGCGCGGCGAAACCGTCAAGATCCACGCCGATGCGACGGCCACGAAGCCATCGACGCGCATCTATAACTACGCCGGCAACATCGGCCCGGTGCTGAAGTGGATCGTCGAGAACAACGAGCACGCACTCTTCGACAAGTGGAACATCGTCGGCGAGCGCGAGGTCACGAACCTCGAGCTCTGCGAGAAGATCGCGGCCATCTGCGAGCGACCGCTCAAGTACGAGCTCGTGAGCTTCGCCACGTCGCGCCCCGGTCACGACTTCCGCTACGCGATGTCCGGTCAAAAGCTCAAGGACGCGGGTTTCGTCTACCCGTTCACTTTCGATCAAGGACTCGAGCGCACCGTGCGCTGGTTCCTCGAACATCCGGAGTGGCTGGAGGGATGATCGTCGAGTACCGCACCCCGTGGAGCCGGCAGACCGGCTGGGCGATCGCCGCGCGCGGGTACGCGCGAGCGATGCAGCTCGCCGGCCTCCACGTGCACCTGACGAGCTGGATGCAGTCCGAGCAACCCGAGGTGTTCAAGTTCCGATCACCGGACCCTTCGGTACTGTCCGAGGTGAGCGACATGCTCCTGCCACCCGGACGCGACCCTGACATTAGCGTGCTGTCGAGCACGCTCGGCGCGGGCACCACGCTCGCGTTCGAGAACTGGCCCAAGCAACCGGGTCAGAGCGTCCTCTACACGACGTTCGAGCGCGAGCAACTGGCACCCGAGCTCGTCGATCAGTTGAACCGCTTGGACGGCGTCTGGGTGCCCTGCCGATGGAACAAGATGACGTGCATCGCATGCGGCGTGCGGCCGAACATCGTGGAGGTCTTCCCGCACGTGTACTTCGATGATGACCCGCTGCTCAAACTGGAGGCACCAGAAGCGAAGCGCGCGTTCCTGTGGATCGGTCAATGGGAGCCGCGCAAGGCTCCCCATCGTCTCATCAAGGCATTCTTGAACGCTTTCGACTGGCGGGATGAAGCTCATCTCTTTCTGAAGACGAACGGTCACTGGTCGATCGGCGACTACGAGTCGCCAGAAACGGTCATCGACCGCGAGGCGTTCGCGGCTGGCTGGCGACGCGAGGAGGCGTTCTCAGCGATCTCCGTTATCCGCAACGCGTTGCCACGTGAGGACATCGTCCAGCTCTACGAGGCGGCGAACGTGTACGTGTCAGCGAGTCGCGGCGAGGGTTTCGACCTGCCGTGCTTCCAGGCGAAACTCGCTGGGCGGCGCGTGGTCACCACGGACTCAGGCGGTCCGAGGGACTTCTTGGACGAGCACGACGTCGTGGTGCCGGCTACTGACAGAGTTGCGATCGACCCCGCCTACAACTACGGCGAGAACGCACTGCACTTCGACCACGACCTCGACGCCTTGATCGCGGCGATGCGCTCGGCGGCCGACATGGACCCGCCGCCGCGCGCGGACATGTCGCGCTTCCGCGCGTTCACGGTCGGGGAGTGTCTACGGAGCTGGTTTCTTGAATTGTCCGGCTGAGCTCGGCGATGTCGTGCAGCACCATCCGGCGCACGAGCTCGTGGAAGCGTACTTTGGGCTGCCAACCCAGGTTCGCGAGCGCGCGTGTCGCGTCGCCGCAGAGGTCGGGCACCTCGGCCGGACGCTTGAAGTCCTTGTCGACGCGCACGTGCTTCTCCCAGTCGAAGAGTTTGCCTGTCGCGTCCTCCGCGAAGCGGAACGCCATCACAACGAAGTCGCGCACGCTGAACGTCTCACCGGTCGCGATGACGTAATCTTCCGGTTTCTCTTGCTGGAGCATGAGCCACATGGCTTGTACGTAGTCGGGCGCGTAGCCCCAGTCACGGCGCGCGTCCAAGTTTCCGAGGACGAGCTCCTTGTCAAGGCCGAGCGCGATGCGCGCGACTCCGCGCGAGATCTTCCGCGTCACGAAGCTCGGCGGTCGCCGCTCACCTTCATGGTTGAACAGGATCCCGGACACGCAGAAGAGTCCGTACGCGCGCCGGTAGAGGCGCACGGTCATGTGCGCGGCGACCTTTGCGATCGCATACGGGCTCTGCGGAGCAAACGGCGTGCTCTCGTGCTGAGGCGGCAACTCCAGCCCGAACATCTCGCTCGACGACGCCTGGTAGATGCGCGTGTTAGGCGCACTCTGACGAAAGTGCTCCAAGATGGTGATGATCGGCTCGGCCGTGACGCGAAACGTGTACGAGGGCTCGCGGAAGCTCGCGTGCACGTGGCTCTGCGCTCCGAGGTTGTACACCTCGTGGGGTGAGGACTCGTGCAACGCCTGTCGCAGGGTGGCCGGATCGGACATGTCGCCGTAGTGGACGCGCACCCGCTCGTCAACACGAGAACCTCTCCTCGCAAACCCATGGACTTCGTACCCTTTTTCGAGCAAGAGGTCCGTCAAGTGCGAGCCGTCTTGACCCGTCACGCCAGTGATAAAAGCCCGGAGCTGCGCCATCTTAGGTGTAGGATAACCGCAGCTCGGCTAAGCTGTCGACCGTGGGCAAGCTCCTCAGTTTGGCGAAGGCCGCGGTCGCGGAGATCCCCAATTACCGGAACCTGGTCAAGTGGATCCTCGAAGCGTCGACGGACATCGATTCGAGCTCTTCGACTGACAGTCAGAACTCTGAGATCATTCAAGGCTCGGGAATCTCTGTCACCGGCGGCTTCGAGTATCTAACACAAGCAAGTTGGGGCGTTAATTCGACCACCGGGAACGATGGCGGACCCGGAACTGCTGCCGAGCCCCTGCTCACGCCCGAAGAACTGGCGCGTCGATGGCAAGGGCGAACGCTCAGCCCTGATCTGAGCTCGGTCGCTATTCAACTGGCCGGTTCGTTCACGACTGATGCGTTCTCACTCTCGGCGCACGTGCCAGGGAACACCGAGATCGAAGTCTTGGGACAGATGACGATCACCGACGGCCCGATGGCGATCGGTGTCTACACCGCCGAGGCGCCACCGACGCGCGCGTCACTCACGTCAGGAGCTTTTGACTTTTCAACGCGACTCCGGTCTCGAATCCGCATGACGACCGGCACGCAAGCAGGCGCCGTCGCGTACATCATGTCCGCCCCTGCGCTCGGGACCGCGAACATCAGTCAGTTCGAGCGCATCGTGAATAGCGCCGTCTCCACGGTCAACCCGACTGCCGGCGACCAGTTCGTCATCGAATCGCCTGCGACGCAGATCCGTGAGTACCACGTGCAGCTCACAGGACCCGCAATATTTCGTCTGCGTGACTTCAAAGTTGGGTCGCTGGTGAGCACGTACACCCCGCAGAACTACATGAACGTGGGTGGGGCATCCGTCAACCGAGCGCAAGTGTTCGGTTGTGAATTCTCGGGCGCGGCGTCGGCGAGTCAACTTCAACGCGGATCGCAAACTTACGGAGGTTGTGGGATCACGGTCCCCTTCTGGACCGTCAGCTTTGGGACGCACACGATGCAAGGGTTGGCCCAGTACTCCTTCGTCCAGACGAGCCAAGGGGCGAACGTCATCGCAAACCGGTGGTGCGCCGACGGGAACGGTACGGCGCACGTTGGGTTCTTGCTCGGCAACGGCTCGTACTGCGAAGACATCGCACCGCGCGGCGTGTTTGGTTGCATTAACGGAACCCTCACCGAGCTCGTGCGCATCGAGGACTTCGCGCAGTGGGTCGAGTCGTCCGGTACGGCCGTCTTCTACGGGACTGCGGGAAACACCACGACCAACGCCATGCGCGTTCGAAACGGTACCGGATTCGTCTACGTCACATTGCCCACTGCTCTCGGCGCAACACCGGGAGCGGACGTCATCTTTGGCACGGACGCCGCTGTGGCATGGGCCACGCTCCCCGCTACTGGCACTGCTCCGGACAACGCTTTCGCGCTAGTGAGGTAAGCGAATGGACTTGGAACAACGAATCGAAGCTCTCGCGCCCGAAGAATTGCGCAACCACATGCGCGCGTTCATGGTGCGCCCCTCTGTCGTCTCAGACCCAGCCGTCGTAGAGAACGAGCTCGCGTTCTGCGAAAAACTGGCGGCCGGAATCTGCCCGAGCTGTAATGACACGATCGATCGACTCGACGACTGCTGGTACTGTGAGTCGTGCAAACACCAAACCGCCTTCAGTAGCTGATTCCAATGTCCGGACCCGGTAGTCCTCTCTGGCCCAAGATCGGCTTCCCGCCCGGCGGAGGCGGGGGTGGTGGTTTCTCTGGCCTCATCATCGAGCAAGGTGGCGTCCCGCTGCCAGGTACGTTCACCACGCTAAATTTCACGGGCGGCTTCACCGTCACGCCGACCGTCGACGGCGCTGACATCACGCTCAACGTCGCCGTCGAATTCGGTCCGGGTGCCGGACTCGTCCAAGCGGTCGCAACCGATCCACCGGGTGGCTGGACCGTGCTCTCGCCTGGCGCGTTCGTGTTCGAGAACGACGCGACCGACCCGTTCGACTCGGCCACGTTCCAGGTCGTCGCACTCGTCTCGAACACCGCGCTCGTGGGCAGCATCCGACTCTTCGACGTGACCGACGGCGTGCCCGTCGCCACGAGCGTGCTCACGACGTCCAGCGGCACCGATGTCGTGCTCACGACGGGTGACATCTTGGGCGACTTGATCGATGGGCACCTGTATCAGTTTCAAGCAGAGGCCACCGGCGGCTCGGCCTCGACCGACGTCGTCGTCGTGCGGTCCGCACTACTCATCGCAGAATTCTGAGGTCCCATGGCACTCCCGACTCTCATCAAGACGTGGCAATTCCAAGTCAACAACCAGGTTCCGGCGCAGGGTAGCTCGCTCGCGACCAGCCGCGCGATGATGCGCGCGATCAAGAACTCTCTCATCGGTACCGGTGCTTGGACTAACAGCGCGAACGGCGCGATCGCCGTGACCAACCCGATGACCGTCGCTGGAAGCGCGAACGGCGCGGGCGGGTTCGGAATGGACGGCGTTGATCGCTGGGCGGCCGACGCGAACTTGGTCTGGGCCGCCTCCGGCTCACCGCATTCTTGGTTCGTCTTCAACCATCCAAGCGGCGCTCAGATCTTGTTCGACCTGAACAGCGCGACCGACACCGTCATGCGCATGGGCATCTCGCCGAGCGGCGCATACGCGGGCGGCTCGAACACGGATCGCCCGACCGCAGCCGACGAGAACATCTTTTCGCCCGCCATCTCGTGGGGGTGCGCCGGCAACGCGACGCACCGCTGGCACGTCTTGAAGTCGAGCGACGGTTTGATCTTCCGCGTCGTCATCAACACCGGCGGCGCGACACGCGGGTTCTGGCAGATGGAAACCGTCAACAACCGCATCGGAGCCTTCTGGCCCGAACCAACCGTCATCACGCTGGACGGCTCGAACGCGAGCACGGTCGCGACCACGGGCGACCTCATGAGCACCGCGTCGACCGTCTTGCCGAAAGGTCGCGACGACACCGCGAACATCTCGCTCGTGTGGACGTGCGAGGGCGTGAACTCGCAGGCGCTCAACCTGCTCGAGACGACGCCGATCGACAAGACGGGCGAGAACCCGATGTTCCCGGCTGGCCTCTACTCGATCACGGCCGGACACATCGGACCGATCGCATCGCTCATCGACGCCTGGTGGGGCCTCGCTAACTTCGCGGACGGAACGACGTACCCGGCGCTCGGCACGCTCGATCAATTCGTGCAATTCAGCGACGTGATCATGCCGTGGAACCAGACCGTACCGCAGTTGGCGTGACATGGCTGACGTACCCGGCATCTACATCGACACGATCGTCGCCTTCGCGAGCGGGAGCTTCCAGCAACCACGCTACGGCGCGCTGCTGATCGAGAACCCGGGCACGCTCGTCGCTTTTCAGCGCTACCTTATGCAGGCTTGGGACAGCGTCACGAACCAGCAGTTTGACTGGCTCGTTGAGTCGCCCGACTTCACCGGCGTCTTCTATCCCGGTCCGAATTCGCCGCTCAACATTGCCGTTGCCGCCATCGTGGTACAGTGCCTTGAATAGGTGAGAGAGATGGAAACGCAGCAAGACATCCAGCCCAAGACGCAAGAACAAGAGTGGAAAGAATTCATGCCGCCCGACGACTACGTGCCGGAGTGGAAGAAGCAGTTCCAGGCGATCGAGCGTCAGACAATGTTCAAGCGTCTGTCCGAGCGCATCATGTTCGTCGCGTTGGGCGCGGCTCTGGCGATCGGGGCGACGTTCTTGTTTAGTTACCCGCTGCTCGTGCAAGCCCTGGTCGTGCTCGTGCTGATCGTGTTCGCTATGTCGGTCTGGATGTACGCCATCTTGATGCGCCTGCGCGCGGCCGAGATCGACAACAAGCTCAACGAAGAGGTTCGCATCGAACCGATCGTGAAAACTGGCAACAACACGATGGCGATCGCGAAACCGGAAACCAAGAACGCGAAACCGTACGAGCCGCCAAAGATCCGCGACCTCGGCACGGTCGATGACAAGGCGCGCGCACTCGGCGACGAGTTGAAAGCGTGAGCTCGTGGCCGAGGAGGACGTCCTCATCGCTTGGAACCACGGCGCCATCCCGCCGCAGGTCAAGTCGTCGTTCACTCGGCCCACGCGCTTCATAAACCTCCCGAACCCGGCGCAGGGTCAGAACTGGACGAGCATCGTGACGGCCTTCGGGCCGTCGCCCGTGCGCGGTATCCTCGCGAAGTACGCTCCTGGCGTCACGCCGCTCCGGATCGGTCTGCTCGGCTTCTCGGCGAGCTGCGCGGGCGTCGCGGCCGTGCTCGCGAGCGGGGACGGCGGCAACATCGACGTCGCGTACGCGTGCGACGGCATTCACGTTGGTTACGTGGACCCGTCCAAGCCCGGCGGCGAGATGAAAGTCGCCGGGCTGCAACCGTGGTTGAACTTCGGCGCGCTCGCGGTCGCGAACGAGCGCCTGTTCGTGATCAGCCACTCGAGCGTGGTGCCGCAGACGCCGGAAGGGAAGTTCTACGCGAGCACGACCGAGACCGCGAACTACATCTGGACGACGCTGACGAGCAGCGACGACCCGAACGCGGCCCAACCACCGGTGCCCGAGCTCTCGATTCCGGAGACGACCGTCTCGAGCAGCGTGAACGGGCCGAAGCGCACGGTCGTCTACCCAGCACCCCCGTACAAGCGTCGCAACCGAGACGACGGGCTGATCATCTACGGCATGTCGAACCTCGACAAGTACGCCGGCACGACCGACCACGTCTACCAAGCCCAGCACGTGATGCCCGCGATTCTCGCGCAGGTCGTCGCGAGGAGGTGGAACGAGGTCGACCCAAAAGCGCTGGGCCAAACTTGTTTTTTAGGCGCCCCGCCGGCGCACCCGAGTGACTTCTTCGTGCTCGGTCAAGGGGCGCAGTGCGCGAAGAGCGTCGTGCTGCCCACGAACTACATGACGTCGAGCGACGCCTCGCCGCTCCCGAACGCGAACGTCGCTCCCGCGGCGCAGTTCACGCCCGCGAAAGGAATCGGCGTAGGGACCGTCGTCGCAGTCGGCGCACTCGGTCTAGGTGCGTGGTGGCTACTGAGCGGTGGACTGGTGTCGAATCCGCGACGGTCGGAGGGTATGTCGAGAGAAGACTTCGACCCCGACGAGCTCGAACGCGGAACGCTCCACGAGATGGAGCACACCGACAGTCGCGCCGTCGCCGAACGCATCGCCATGGATCACTTGGCTGAAGACCCGGACTACTATGAAAAACTCGAGGCGGTGCTGCCGAACCAGACAACACGACAACTGCCGTACACCGTCGACTTCGACGGCAACGTCGCGGTTATCCGCTATCGCAGCGCCGACGACGCGAAACGCCACTTCGAGTTGCGCGTCCGGCCCGCGGGGAGGCAGGGAGGGTTCTGGGAGCTCTACGACCCGGAAGGCCGGCACATCTCGCAGGGAACCGTGCAAGAATTCGGACAATTAGCCTACGCGCGGGGCCGAGCCTTGCCGCAGACCGTCGACAAAGCAGAGCGCGTGTTTCGCTCGACGGGCATCTGGGCGTACACTGGACCTAACAGAGAGCGCTGGGGAGTGAGTCAACCGTAATGGCGACTGCAATCGAAGAGTTGTTGGGCCTGCTCCGCGCCGCTGCCGGAGAACCGACCGGATCGTGGCACAGCCATCTGGGTATCTGGCGTCAGAGAGTCAGCCAGCTCCTCGGACAGGTGATCATCAACACCGGCGGCTCCGCAGCCGGCCCTCTCGAGTACGTGCAAGTCGGTTACCAAACGACCGACTTCATCGGCGGCGTGCCAAGCGGCTCGGGTCAGATCGGCGTCCTCGAGAACGGCGACGTGATCTTCAATGGAACCGTGTTCGGGAACATCCCGTACAGCACGGGCATTCTAGGTGCTTTCACTCTCTCGCCAAACAAACTGTACGAACTGAGCGCGGAGTTCCAGCTCGGGTATTCTGACCCCGACGCTTTCGTCAGGATCTTCTGGGTCGAAGCGGGCACGAACACCGTGCTGCGCGACAGCGTTGGAGAAGCGGACGACGGCGGCTACGAAGCTACGCAGTACAGCGGCATGTCAACCGCTCAGCTCTTGTATGCAACGGGGGCTACTCCCGTCGACGTGAAACTCCGCGTTCTCTCACTCAGCAGCACATCGCTCGACATCTTGTACGGATCAAACGCGATCATCAAAGAACTTCGTTGAGGGTGTTATGGAATGGGTCCAAGAGAATCCGAGGCGGCCACCTAAGAAGTGGATGCGCGACTGCGTCGCCGGCGCGAGTTCGAGTTCTCGTGACCCAGGCGCCGTGTGCGGCGCGCTCTGGTACCACAAGATGAGCGAGTCACAGCGCCGAGCCGCGCTCTCGCGCGAGCGCAAGCTCCAAGAGAACCAGTCCGGTAACCTGATCATCCCCATGCTGATCGGCGCGGCGATCCTCGGCGGCGTCCTGTGGTGGGCGAGCTCGAAGAAGCAAGAGGAGAAGGCCACGGGACCGCTCCCGCCGCCGCCCGCGCCGCTGCCGCCCGGAACGACGTCGCCGTCTCCGATAGCGTGCGACGTGGACGCGACCAAGCTCAAGCAGTGGGGTCAGAGCCTGGGCCTCGCAGCGATCTACGCGCCCGGCATCTCGCTCTCGTGCGTGGAGATACCGGCGTCGCACGGCTCACCGGCGTCGACGCACTGCCCGACCGCGGACGAGGTGCAGGGCGTCCTGACACCCGACGTCGTGTCGCAACTCGACAGCTTGCCGGCGAACACGGCCGTCCTGTTCGCGACCAAGGGCAAGGGCTTCTGGGAGTTCTGGTACTGGGCGAACGACACGGTCGTCGGCACGCTGCGCCAGGACCTGTACGCGAGCTACTGCGAGAACTTCGGCGGCGTCATCGCCGGGCACCCCGCTAACCTTTTCATGTTCTGATGCAACCGAACGCTCAAACACCTGCCTGGGTCGTGCCCGCGTTGATCGGCGTCGGGGTAGTCGGCGGCTTGCTGCTCTTCTCGCGCTCGAGTTCCGCATCTTCTTCAGCTCCGTCGACACCGCCGAGCACGCCGAGCACGCCGGCGCCGCTCCCGCCCGCCGTGAAGTGCGTCGTCAGCCAAGAAGGTCTCGGAAAGTGGTCGATGACCGTCAACATGACGGCGTTCCATGTGCCGATGCTCGGCATCACGGACCCGGTGAGCCCGAGTCTCGCGTTCGATATCCTGCCTTCCGAGATCATGAACAAGATCTACGCGCTCCCTGCAAGCGAGCGCATCGTGCTCGTCGACAAGAACGACGTCTTCCACTTTTTCGAGGGCAACAAGTCCACGACGCCGTCAGTTCGACGTGACGACTTGCAAGCGGACTACTGCAACAAGGTCGGCGGCACGCTCGCCGGACATCCGGCAGATCTTTTCATGGCGTGGTGATGGCGGTTCAAGAAAAAACCTTTCACTTGAGAGACTACCTCACTCCGGGTGGTCGTTACCCGTACGAGCGCTTGCCGAAGGACATGCAGGCAGCCTACGACCAGGGTTTCGGCGTGATGCTCCTGAGCGTGCCCGGTTTCCCGATGATCTCGGCGTACCCCGAGTACAAGATGAAGAAACCGTGGTGCGTGGATCCCACGCAGTACCGACCGAAGTGTTACAAGACCGCGGCCGAGGCGATGAGACGTCGCAGCTCCCAGAATGCAGATCTACAATCGAACGCAAGACCGACTTGGCTCGTGCCGGCGATCATCGGAGCTGGCGTGCTCGGAGCGTTGTTTCTCTTCTCCGGCAAGTCGTCCGCGGCACCCGCAGGACCGAAACCTTGCCCGGTAGACATGAAGAAGTTCGAGGCGTGGCTCATCGAGAAAGGTCTCGCCGGCGAGTGCGCGCCCAACGAGACGAATCCACCCTACACGTACGTCGACTTGCAAAAGGCAGGTCTCGCTCCGGCTGAATTCTCCCCGTACGTGCTCGTGCTCGGTGACGGTTCGTTCTGGTACTACTCCAACATCAACGAGCCGGTCGTGAAGAGCGACAACTTGAAGAATCAGTACGCCGCTTACCTCGGCACATTGCAGGGGCACCCGGCCGATCTGTTCATGGTGGCGTGATGGCGAATCCTCATCCGAAGTCCGGTTACGCTTACGCGCTGAGTCACGCTGACGCGGCTCGAGCTGGTAGCTGGAGCCGCTCGGCTAACGACGACTGGGACTCAGTCATGATCACCCCTCGCCACACGAGCCACTACATGTGGGTGGGGCGACGGCACATCGACGGTGCCGAAGTGAACGTTTGGGACGACGCCCACGGTCGCCGTTACATTGCGCAGACGACCGTGATGACCGGTCGCTTGCTCGAGAACCAAAGTGACGCGACGCTGCCCACAGTGATCGTAATCGCGGTCGCTGGTCTCGTGTGGTGGCTCACGCGCACGAAACCTGCGAGCGCTGCACCCGCGAAGCAGCCGTGCCCGATCACCGAACCGATCTTGGCTTCGTACGTGAAGACGAAGCCGACCACTTACAAGCTCTACTTGCCTCCGGACCACGTCACCACACCCGTCGCTGCGTGGCCTCCTGCGAAGGCCGACTACCTGGCCAACCCGAACGAGCATGCCTTCTCGCTCGTCGACTGTGGTTTTTACAAGTGGGACGGCACGAAGTGGGTCTCGGACGACGCCGAGAACCAGGCACTCGCGAAGCACATCGGCGCGAACATCGTAAAGGGGCCACCGATGCTGAGCGGACACCCCGCCGACATGTTCATGGTGTGACGAATGGCGGCCCCCAAAACAGTCAAGAGTCTGTTGGCCTCGGTCGCCGGACAGATCTCGCTGCACTCCCCACAGGGGATCTGGATGCAGAGGTCTTCCAAAAACCTGATCACGTTCTTGAGCGGTTCATATGAAGGTGATGACGTCCCGAATCGAGAGATACTCGTAGGCCACGGGTTCCGCCCCAAGAGTGTGTTTATCTTCTCGCCGCTCGCCATCGGCATCAAGATCGACGTTATGCCCGGCGCTCTGTCGTTCGTGGGCAATGGGATGACGGACGCGATCGAGCTCACAGATACAGGATTCAGGATCATCCCGGCGGCGACCGCGACTCTGAACAATGCGGGGTCGACGTTCTATTACCAAGTCCAGCGCTAAGCCTCGCGCTCGACCACGACGAGCGAGAGCGACGGGTGGTGCGGCGTCGGCATCGCGCGCAGCGTGGTCCACTTAAAGTCGAGGTGCTCGTCGCTCAGCATGGGCAAGAACTCGCGCGGGACCTCCGCTCCGTACAACCAGAAGCCGTCGATCTCCGCCGCGCGCGAGCCGATGCAGAGGCGGCCGTGGAAGCCGGTCTCCTCCACGAACTCACGCAGCGCGGCCTGCTGCGGGCGCTCGTCGCGCTCGATGCCGCCGCCTGGGACGTTCCAGTAGCCGTCAGTCCCTAAAAGAAACAGAAAGCGTCCAGTATCGCGCGCACGAACCAAGAGACCGGCCGCGTGAGGCATCAGACGCTCTTCCGGAGCTCTCGCGGTCGCCGCGTCCACCACACGATGCCGCGGCGACGGTCACGGCGCCGGAGCGGGAGATGCGTCGCCTGCAAGTCCGGCTTGCGACGCAGCTTGATGTCGAGCTCGGCAGCGCGCACCACGTTGTGTGCCTCGTACATGTTGCCGCACTCAGGCGCAATCAAGAACGCGACGTACTCGACAGAGTTGCCGTCGAAGAGGGCGGCGCGCGCCCGCTTGAACGCTTGCTCGAACGTCACCGACAGTAGCTCCGGTCACCGACTCCTGGAACCGGCGAGCCGACGCCGTGCTTGCGCGCGTACGCCGGCGTGAGCTTCTTCCCGAACACGTAGGAGTACGCTCTCGGCAGCCACACGCAATTGAGCTCCTTCTCGGTCGCGTCCGGGAAAGCGTGGTGCAGGTTCTCGTGCACGTACACGAGCCAGTAACCCTGCGGCGTCATGTGCGCGTTCATCCAGATCGTGTTGCCGCGGATGTACGTGAAGCCGTGCCCGGCTCCTCGCTGACGACCCGACGCGATCTGCTCGTGCGTCATGCACTTCACGCGCGTCGGCCACTTGCCCTTGCGCCACGGCGCGGTCTTGTTCAAGAACTCGAACGTCGCGGGCAGGTACGGGGCGATCGCTCGGACCTTGTCGTCGTCGAAGCAGCGGTCGAACGTGACCTGGCGCGGCATCAAAACATTCTAACGCGACACTTTCGCTGGATCAATTCGGCCCCGACTCGAGCAGCATCTCGGTGTCACGGACGAGCTGCTTCGTCGAGGAAGTGTGTTTTTCGCAGCGAGCGTGGTGCGTCGAGATGCAACCCTTTATCTTCGACGACTTCGCGCACGTCTCCTGCTCGCGATAGTGGTCGAGCCAGCGCTTCAACGCCGCGCGCGCCATCTTCTCGCCGTGGGTCACTCGCTTTTTTCCTCATGCTTCGTCCACCATTCGCCTTCGACAGCCTTCAAGCGTTCTTTTTCTTTCCGCTCTCGCTCTTGCTCTTCTAGCCATCGCTCGTACAGGCCCTCGGCCTTCTTCGCCTGCTTCTCTGCGACCTCGAGCTCGTGCTTGAGTCGCTCGATTCGCATCTGCTTCTCAACCAGGTGCAAGTCGCAAGCTTCTTTTGCGCTCCAGGCGAGCGATGACGCTAACACCAGAGTGTCGACGTCCTGATGATCGTATTCTCTGAATCGAGCGATGCCGTTCTCCACGGTCGCTTCCTTCTCTATGATCTTGGGAAAGCTTCCGCGTCCTTGCGTCTTGATGAATTCGCCGACCCGATAAAACGTTTTTCGCTCGCTCATCGCTTCCTCTTCTTGAACTCGGCGTCCGTCAGCGTTTTGATCCCGCGAAAC
>Ga0209382_10000225_pt1 | contig 91760 bp, 82 predicted proteins | sample SoiMetdeltSBSDD5_FD_187599 | JGI IMG/M metagenome (GOLD analysis project Ga0209382, IMG submission 187599) | Bulk soil microbial communities from a Populus tree surrounding site in Tennessee, USA - Soil MetaG P. deltoides SBSDD5 (SPAdes) (version 2) | ecosystem: Environmental > Terrestrial >...
AGATGCCGATCCACGCCAGATGCCGGTCCCGGGGCCGGGTCCGGGGCTGTGCACAGAACGTGCGTGACGGATCAGAGGGTAATATAGTCAAACGAAAGGAAACAGAGGCAAACAGAGGAGACTCCTCACCATGACGACATCGGCGCCGCAGTGGCCTGGCCAGGAAGACAGCTCCACGGTCGAAGCTCCGCCGAGTGAACGCCCGGCGTTGCGGGCGGTGCCCGACGGCGTGGCGCGACGGCTCCAGCCGGTTCCCGGGCCGTCCGCGGCACCGGAACGGCGGCCGCAGCGGCAGCGAAGGGCGCCGGGCCGGCGCAACCGCCTGGTGGTCGTCCGCGACCTGGCAGATCGCGACCTGTGGGCCGCGCGGCGGCTCGCCAGAGCCAACCTGCCGGCGCCGGCGCCGGTGACCCGGGACATCGCCCTGGCATTGCTCGAGGTGGAGGCGGGATGCCGGAGCGCGGCCCAGTTGGAACGGATCGTCAGCCCCGAGCTGTGGGAGGCGCTGGAGCACCGGATCGGCCGGCGGGGCGGGCCACTTCCGAGCGGCCGGTCGCTCATCTCGGTGCGCTGCCAGGAGGACATGCCTGGCCTGGCGGACACCGTCGCGGTGGTCTGGAAAGGCGACCTGGTCCGGCCGGTGGCGCTCCGCCTGGACGCCGGCACGGGCCGGTGGGTCGTGACCGAGCTCCGCTGGTGGCGTAACGAGACCGACACAGCCAGGACACCCGCACGAGACGGCGGATCGTCATGATGAACCCGATCGGGATCCGCAACGAAGACCAGATAGGCTCTCGGGACCCGTGGTTCGAAGACCGCACGACGGCGATCTCGGTCCTGGAGCACGGTGGAGCGTTCCAGGCGGTACGAGGGTTCGGAGGTCGGGATGGCCGGGATGGCGGAGCGCTACTGGAAGGAGCTGCGGCCGTCGAGCGCGGGCCGGTTCCGGCTGGCCGTCGCCATCCGCCACGACCGGGACCACACCGAACGCCACCCACGCCGCCCCCGGCAGCACATCCGACCCAAGCTCGGCACCACCAACCGGTAGAGCCCGACCGGGCTCCGGGAGAGGGCTGGCCCCGGCCGGCTCCGAGGCGCTGGACCGGCCGGCCGAGCGGCTCTGCGTCGACGGCGTCCCCTGCCGAGCGCTCTCTCCCGACTGACGCTCCCGGTGGAGTGACCCCTTCCGGCGGAGTGACCCTCCCGGCGGAGTGACCCTCGCCGGCAGCGCGACCCTGTCTGCGTGGGGCGCTCCCCCGCGGGGTGGTCCTTCTCCCAGGGAGGCTGGGCTGAGCCGCTGGGTGGGGAGAGAGCTAGGGGCGGGGGACGGCGGCGCCGTGGCAGAGCTTGTATTTCTTGCCGGAACCGCAGGGGCAGGGTTGGTTGCGGCCGACCTTCTTGCCGCCCTGGCGTTGGGGCTGGGAGGCGGCGGCGCGCTGCTCGGCTTCGGTGACCGCGGAGCTGAGCTGGGTGGGCTCGGGGGCGGGGGCCTGGCGGCGTTCCTCGTCCTCGTCGACCACCTGGATGGAGGCGTTGAAGACGTAGGCGACGGCCTCGCGCTTGATGGAGTCCTGCATGGCCACGAACATGTCGAACCCCTCGCGCTGGTACTCGACCAGCGGGTCGCGCTGGCCGATGGCGCGCAGGCCGATGCCCTCCTGGAGGTAGTCCATCTCGTAGAGGTGCTCGCGCCAGTGGCGGTCGAGGACGGTCAGGAGCACCCGGCGCTCGAGCGCGTGGAGGAGGTCGGCGCCGAACTCGGCCTCGCGCTGCTTGTAGGCGCGCTCGGCGTCGTCGAGGAGCAGGTTCTCGAACTCGGCGTGGTCGAGGCCTTCCAGGTCGAGGGTCTCGGGGTCCAGCTGGGTCGGGTAGAGCTGGCCGATCGCCTTGAACAGGCCTTCGAGGTCCCACTCCTCGGGGTAGACGCCCTGGGGGCAGTACTCGGCGACCAGGCTGCTGACCACGTCGCCGAGGAACCCGAGGGTCTGGTCGCCCAGCTCGTCCCCGCCCTCCAGGATGCGCCGGCGGGTCTCGTAGATGACCTGGCGCTGCTTGTTCATGACCTCGTCGTACTTGAGGACGTTCTTGCGGCGCTCGAAGTTCTGCGACTCGACCTGGCGCTGCGCGTTGGCGATCGCCCTGGTCACCAGCCGGTGGGTGATGGGCACGTCGTCGGGCAGCGACAGCCGCTCCATCAGGTTGCTGACCGTCCTGGTGGCGAACATGCGCATCAGGTCGTCCTCGAGGGACAGGTAGAACCGTGACGCGCCCGGGTCGCCCTGGCGGCCCGAGCGGCCGCGGAGCTGGTTGTCGATCCGCCGCGACTCGTGGCGCTCGGTGCCGAGCACGGCCAGCCCGCCCCGGTCGACGACCTGCTGGTGCTCGTCGGCGACCTGGCGGGTCTTGGCCTCGATGGCCGCCTGCCTGGCCGAGTTCCACTCCTCGGGCGGGGTCTCGAGGGGGTCCATGCCCTTGGCCCGCAGCGACTCGTCGGCCAGGTACTCGACGTTGCCGCCGAGCATGATGTCGACGCCCCGACCGGCCATGTTGGTGGCCACGGTCACCGCGCCCAGCCGGCCGGCCTGGGCGATGATGTGGGCCTCGCGCTCGTGGTGCTTGGCGTTGAGGACCTCGGCCTTGATGCCGCGCTTCTCCAGCAGGCGGTTGACCCGCTCGGACTTCTCGATGGACACGGTGCCGACCAGGATCGGCTGGCCGCTGTCGTGACGTTCGCCGATCTCGTCGACCAGGGCCTCGAACTTGGCCTCCTCGGTCTTGTAGATGACGTCGCCGTGGTCCTGGCGGATCATCGGCATGTTGGTGGGGACCTCGACCACGCCCAGCTTGTAGATGTGGTTGAACTCGGCCGCCTCGGTCTTGGCCGTCCCCGTCATCCCGGAGATCTTGTCGTACATCCGGAAGTAGTTCTGCAGGGTGATGGTGGCGTAGGTCTGGTTCTCCTCCTTGATCGGGACCGACTCCTTGGCCTCGATGGCCTGGTGCAGCCCCTCGGAGTAGCGGCGCCCCTCCAGCACGCGCCCGGTGAACTCGTCGACGATCAGGACCTCGCCGTCGCGCACGATGTACTCGTCGTCGCGCTTGTACAGCTCCTTGGCCCGGATCGCGTTCTGCAGGTGATGGACCAGGGGGGTGTTGATCGCGTCGTAGAGGTTCTCGATCTGGAGCAGCTCCTCGACCTTGGCGATCCCGGCCTCGCTGATGGCCACGGTGTGCTTGCCCTCGTCCACCTCGTAGTGGACGTCGCGGTGCAGCCTCGGCGCCAGGCGGGCGAACTGCTGGTACCAGCGGTGGCCCTGCTCGGTCGCCCCGGAGATGATCAGCGGGGTGCGGGCCTCGTCGACCAGGATCGAGTCGACCTCGTCCACGATGGCGTAGGCGTGGCCGCGCTGGACCAGGTCCTCGGTGAACACGGCCATGTTGTCGCGCAGGTAGTCGAAGCCGAACTCGTTGTTGGTGCCGTAGGTGATGTCGGCGTCGTAGGCGGGCCGGCGCTCCTGGGGCTGCATGGTGGCCAGGATCACCCCGACCTCGAGCCCGAGGAAGCGGTGGATGACCCCCATCCACTCGGCGTCGCGCTTGGCCAGGTAGTCGTTGACGGTGACGATGTGCACGCCCTCGCCGGTAAGGGCGTTGAGGTAGGCGGGCAGGGTGGAGACCAGCGTCTTGCCCTCACCGGTCTTCATCTCGGCGATGTGGCCGCCGTGGAGCGCGACCCCGCCGACCAGCTGGACGTCGAAGTGGCGCTTGCCGAGGGTCCGGATGCTGGCCTCGCGCACCGCCGCGAAGGCCTCGGGCAGCAGGTCGTCGAGGGACTGGCCGTCGGCCAGCCGCTTGCGGAAGGTGTCGGTGAGCTGGCGCAGCTCGGCGTCGGAGCGTCCCTGCATCGCCGGCTCGAGCGTGTTGATCTCGGGCACCATCGCCTGGCAGCGACGCAGCTCTCTGCCCTCGCCGAAGCTGAGGACCTTGGACAGCACGGGTCGGATTCCTCCTCAAGACCGGTGGGCCGACCATCACCCGCCGGAGCGCAGTTGCAAGTCAAAAGCCCATTCTAGTGACCGCGCGCCAGCTAGTGGCCGGGCGCCGGGTCGGGGTCCCAGCCGTAGCGGTCGGGCACGAGCACGAACGCGGCCGCCCCGAGCAGGCCGGCCGCCTCGCCCAGCCGTCCGGGGACGACCCGGCAGGCGGCCGCGAACGGGAGCCCGGCGTGGGTGGCGAAGGCCTGCCGGAGCGGCTCCCAGAACGGCGGGCCGGACTGGGAGAAGCCGCCGACGATGGCCGCCACCTCGAGGTCCAGCAGGCTGGCGCAGGAGGCGATCGCCGTTCCCACGGCCCGGCCCGCCCTGGCCACGTTGCGGAGGGCGAGATCGTCGCCGGCGGCGGCCGCCGCGGCCAGCGCGACCCCGTCGGCGGTGACCCCGGGCCCGGGACGCCAGCCCTGGTCGAGCGCCCGACGGACCGTGTTGGGCCCTGAGGCGATCGCCTCCAGGCAGCCCCGCCCGCCGCAGGCGCAGACCGGCCCGTCGGGCTCGACCACGACGTGGCCAACGTGGCCGGCGTTGCCGCTGGCCCCGTGGTCGAGGCGGCCGTTCAGGATGAGCCCGCCGCCGACCCCGGTTGACACGGTCATGCCGAGCAGGTTGGCGGCGCCGGCCCCGGCCCCCTTCCAGTGCTCGCCGACGGTCAGCCCGACCGCGTCGTTGTGGATGAGCACGCGGTCGCTGGCGAACTCCTCGGCCAGCCGCTTGCGCAGCGGGAAGCCGCGCCAGGCGGGCATGTTGAGCGGGGAGACCTCGCCCGACGGCCAGACCATCGGCCCGGCCGCGGCCACACCGATGCCGCTCAGGTCGCCGGGGATGACGTCGGCCCCCCGCAGGGCCGCGGCCGCGCAGGCCAGCAGGGCCTCGTACAGCGACTCGGGGTCGGTGCCGGTGGGCGAGGGGACGCGCCCGCGGCCGAGGATCCGGCCGGCGTCGTCGACCGCCGCGGCGCCCAGCTTGGTGCCGCCGACGTCCAGGGCGAGCACGACGGCCATGGCCAGCCGCTACTTGATCTCGAGCAGCTTCTCGCGGACCGCGTACACCACCGCCTCCATCCGCGAGTGCAGGTGGAGCTTCTCGAGGATGTTGCGGATGTGGTTCTTGACGGTGTTCTCGGAGATGTAGAGCTCTTTGGCGATGTCGCGGTTGTTGTGGCCCTTGGCCACGAGCTTGAGGACCTCCATCTCGCGCTCGGTGAGCCTCGGGGTGGGGACCTGCTGCTTCTCATCGGCCCGCTTGACCATGGTGGCGAACTCGTTGAGGAGCTTGGAGGCCATGGACGGCGAGATCAGCGACTGGCCCTGGTTGACCGAGCGGATCGCGTTGGCGACCTCCTCGATCGAGATCTCCTTCAGGAGGTAGCCGTTGGCGCCGGCCTTGATGGCGTCATAGAGGTCGGCCTCCTCGTCGGAAATGGTCAGCATCAGGATCTTGGCATGCGGGATGAGGTCCTTGATGGTCTGGGTCGCCTCGATGCCGCTGCGCCGCGGCATGCGGACGTCCATCAGCACCACGTCGGGCATCAGCTCCTGGGCCTTCTCGATGGCCTCGGCGCCGTCGCCCGCCTCCCCTACGACCTCGACGTCGTCCTCCTGCTCGAGCACCATCTCGAGCCCACGGCGGAACAACGCGTGGTCGTCCACGATCAGCACGCGGATGGCGTCACCTGCGCCCCGCGGTCGCGCCTGCCGGTCGTCGGCCACGCTCTCCCCTCTCACTCCCTGATCCCGCCGGGGGCGGCGGCTGCGGCATGAGCCCCGGGCCCCCCGGCTTGTGCTGGCTGCTCACGGTTCGGGCTCGTCGGGCCCGGAGTCGCCGTCAGGCCGACGGTACACGACCTGGGCCTGCTCGGTCTCACCTCCATCCACAGGGCCCTCCAGGTCCTGCCCGGCCGATCGGCCCCCGGGGGCGTCCTCGAGCGGCTCCGGGGGCAGCGGCGGGATCGCCTTGACCCCCTCGGCGTGCTGGGTGCGGTCGACCCGCCGGCCCTTGAGCTTCTTCACCTGGCGCTCGAGACGGTCGATGACCTGGTCGACGGCGGCGGCCGGGTCGGTGGCGTTGGCATGGGCCCGGACGAGGCCGGACCTGGTGGTCAGGGTCACCTCGACGCGGTGCGGGTCGGCGACCCGCGGGTTCCGCTCCTCCGAGAACTCGACGTCCATGGCCAGGATGCGGTCGTCGAAGCGTTGGAGCTTGGCCAGCTTGCGCTCCGTCCGCGTCCGGACCTTCTCGGGCACGGTGGTGTTCTTCCCCTTCACCGTCAGTTGCATGGGCGACTCCCATGGTCGTATTGGCCGGATTCTACACAACGAAACCACGGAAACGGGCCACAACCAGGCAATGCGACCTCCTTGCGCTGGCCGAAGGGTTCGGCCGGACCGAGGTCATGGCCCGCCGATGGCGGTGGGGGCGACGGCCAGGACCGCCGCCTCGACCCGGCGGGCGCCGGCCCGGCGCAGGGAGGCGGCCGCGCCGGCCAGGGTGCCGCCGGTGGTCGCCAGGTCGTCGACCACCAGGACGCGGCCGCCGGCCAGGCGGCGCCTGGCCCGCGGTGGGGGACGCGCTGGCGGCGGCCGGTCGGGCCGGTTGGCCCGGCGGGCGCGGCCCAGGTCGCGGCCGCCGGCCGGGGCCAGGAGGCCGAGCGCGGGCAGGCCGAGGGTGGCGGCGACCCCGGCGCCGATGCGCTCGGCGTGGTCGCGGGGCAGCCCGGCGGACCGGCCGGCGACCCAGGTGACCAGGTCGGCGCCGACGCCGGCGGCGTCCAGGGCCGCGCCCAGACGGCGGCCGAGCTCGGTCAGGGCGGCCGGCTGGCCGTCGAGCTTGCCGGCCAGCAGCGCCGCCCGCAGGCCGCCCTGGTACGGTCCGAGCGCCCACAGCGGCACCTGGGGGTCGGCGGCAAGGCGCCACGGCCCCACCTGGCCCGGTTCGGAGGGCAGGCACCGGGCGCAGCAGGGCCAGGCCGCCGGGGCACCGCATCCCAGGCACCGGGCGGGCCGCAGCAGCCCGTCGAGCAGCTCGACAACGGACATGCCACGGAGGCTAGCCGCTCCGCCCGCCGGGCACCCGGCGCGATCCACAGGCCCCGGCCCGCGTCCGGGCTGGTTCGACACAGGGCCGCCGGCAGCCCTCGAGCCGCACGCCCGCGCCGCCGTCAGCGGCTGGCGAAGCTCGGGTCGGTGTCCAAGGCGTTGGAGGCCGGGGAGGTGAGGTAACGGACCGTCCGGTTCTGACGGTCGACCATCCAGAGAGAGGCGCCGTTGCTGGAGCGGGCGCTGACCACAAAGGCTCGCCCCGTGGGGTCCACGGTAAGGCGGTTGCCGATGTCACCCATGGGGACGTCGCCTTCATTGAGCACGGCGTTGGGGCCCCAGCCGTCGGCCCTGACGGTCCAGAGCTTGCCCAGGTCGTCCTTGTTCTGGGTCTCGGCGATGAAGCCGACCGTGATCGGGTCGACCCATACCGGGCTGTACACGCGCCCCAGGCCGGGGGCGATCTGGCGCGGGGACCAGCTGACGACGCCTTCCGGGCTGAACTGGCCCAGGAACAACTGGCCGCCGGGAATGGCCTCGGCGTCCTCGATCCTGGGGTCGGGACGGTCCGCGACGGCGAGCACGAACGCCCCGTCGGGGCTGACGGCGATGCTGCTGGGCCGGAGGCCCGAGGGCAGCGGGGGCATGGCCACCGAGCGGATGCTCAGCGTGCTCCGGCTGACCTCCACCAGGCGGGCTCGGTCCTCGTCCCGGCGCACCAGGTAGACCCGTTGGGAGTCGGGGCTCCAGGACGGAGGCGAGAGCCTGCCCCGCAGCCCGACCCTGAAGTCCTGGCCGTCGGGCTGGAGCACCCACAGGACCTGGTCGGTGCCGCTGCCGACCAGAAAGGCCATTGAGCGGTGGTCGGGCGACCAGGTCGGCGACGACTTGGGGCTGGGGGCGACCAGGGTGATCGCCTTGGGCAGCTGGTCGGGTTCAGGGGCGATCTTCCAGATCTCCCCTCTCCGCACGAAGACGATGTCGCCCCCCTGGGACCGCCGGGGCCACATCCCGGCCAGCGGCTGGTCCCACCGCCGCCAGCGCTGATCGGTCGAGAACCGGTCGTCGCCCACGGCCTTGACCGGGCGGCCCTCAACCAGGATCCGGACCCATGCGGAGGGGAGCAGGCGGTTCACCGTCCAGACGATCTGGCCGACGCGCAGCTGTCCGGGGCCGTCGGCCTGGCTGAAGCTGCGAGTGAGGTCGACGGTGGCGACCTCGCCGTCGTACCGGAACTCCCTCAGCGCGGTCCCGCGCGGGATGGCCGTCTCGAGGTTGTCGTAGCGGGGCTGCGGGCCCTCCAGCAGCAGCCGGAGCGCCCGTTCGGCGGTGCGCCCCGGCGGCGCCGGGCGGCCTTGGGTGGCGTTGGGGACGAAGACCGGCACCGGCGCCAGCTGGGGCGTGGGATCGGCCAGGTCGGGGGCCAGGAACACCTCGGCCGGGGTGTACAGCCTGCTGAAGTTGACGTCCCGCATCCAGATGACGGACCCCGGGTCGGCGACCCGTGCGTCGGCCCCGTCGTTGTCCATCTCCAGCCTGAGCACGTCGTCCCCGCTGGCCGGGTACCAGTCGCGGCCGCCTCGCAGCTGGCCGACCAGCTTCACCCTGATCGGGACGATGCGCTTCTCGCCGCTGGTGTACTGCGGCCCCGGCTCGAAGACGCTGTACACCCGCACCGTGGTGGACGCGGACCAGCTCAAGACCTGGTCACGGGCCTCGGGCATCAGCCACCGCTGCATCGTCCCCACGTCGCCGGTGTTCATGGCGTTCATGAACCCGACCGCGACCTCGGTCGCGGACTGGCCAGGGGACGGCGTGTCCCTGTTCTGGGAGCTCTCGGGGTCCTGCGGCGCCGTCGAGGCCGTGACCGGGCTGACCGACACCACCTCACCCGTCTTCGGCACGCCGGCCGTGCAGGCCGCCAGCCCGAGCAGCGCCGCGAGGACGACGATCGGGTGGAGGTGGCGGGGGCGGCTACCCACCGACCGCGACCTCCGGGACGGGCACGGGCTCGGGCTGCAGCTCGGCCGCCTGGTCGTCCGCCGGCTCGGGCTTGGGGTCGATGGCCGGCAGAGTGACGGTGAAGGTCGAGCCGTGACCGACCTCGCTCTGCACGTCGATGGAGCCGCGGTGCAGGTTCACGTTCTCGAGGGCGATGGCCAGCCCGAGCCCGGTGCCGCCCAGCGTCCGTGCCCGGTGGACGTCGGCCCGGTAGAAGCGCTCGAAGATGTGGGGCAGGTCCTCGGCCGGGATGCCCTCGCCCTCGTCGGCGACGGTGACCACCACGTCGCGGGCCCGCCGGCCGACCCAGATCCGGACGCCGCCCTGCTCGGTGTGCTCGATGGCGTTCTTGACCAGGTTGGAGAAGACGCGGTCGAGCCGGCGCGGGTCGGCGGCGACCAGCGGCTGGCCCCGGCTGCGGTCCACCTCCAGGCCGACCTCGACCTTGCGCCCGTGGGCGATCGGGTCGAGGGCGTCCACCACCTCGTCGAGCAGCCCGCTGAGGTCGACCTCGACCGGCTCCAGGTTGATCACCCCGGCGTCGAAGCGGCTGATCTCGAGCAGGTCCTCGAGCAGGTTCTCGAACCGCTCCAGCTCCCGTTCCAGCAGCACGGCGGCCCGCTGGGCATCCGGCGGCAGGCCGGTGCGGGCGGCGTGGATGTAGTCGGCGGCCATGCGCACCGTGGCCAGCGGGGTGCGCAGCTCGTGGCTGACGTCGGACACGAACCTCGCCTGCAGGCTGCCGACATGCTCCAGCTCGCCGATCTTCTGGGCCAGGTTGTCGGTCATCCGGTTGAACGACTCGGCCAGCTTGCCGAAGTCGTCCTGGCTGGTCGCCTGGGGGATCCGGGCGGCCAGGTTGCCGGCCGCGATCTCCTCGGCCACGTCCCTGGCCCGCTGGATCGGCTTGAGCACCCGCCCGATCGAGATGGCGGCCAGGATGACCACGGCCGCCAGCAGCCCGGCGCCCACGATCAGCAGGAAGTTGGAGAGCTTGGCGAGCGTCTCCTCCTGGAAGTTCAGCGGGTAGAAGAAGTAGGCGTACTGGGGGCCGACCTCCTCGCTCTGGTCGACGGGGAACGGGGCGCCCACGACCAGCATGCGGCCGGGGCCGACGGGCGACCGGATGTAGACGTAGGCCAGCTCCTTGCCCTTCACGACCCGCTCGGCCAGGGCAGCGGGGACGTGCGCGAAGCGCAGGTTTGCGTCGGTGCGGGTCTCGATCCCGTCCTGGCTGTGCAGGACCAGGCCGCTGAAGCTGGGCTGGCCGCCCTGGCGGGTCATCAGCCGCTCCTCCAGGCGCTTCTGGACCTGCCTGGTGTCGAGGCCGGTGACGTCACCGGTCAGGTTCGGGGCGGTGAGGAGCCGGACCTGGTTGGTCGCCTCGAGGCTGTGCTGGCTGTACAGCGACTTGGCCAGCAGCGCGTGCAGGGCCGCCCCGAGCAGCAGCAGCGCCCCGACCACGATCGCCGACGTGAACAGCACCACCCTGGCCCGCAGGTCGAGCCGGGCGAGGCTGAAGCGGCCCACTCCTATCCCTGATCACCCGCCTGCGCCGAGGATTCGACGGCGCCGCCCTCCGGTCCGATCCGATAGCCGACGCCTCTCACAGTCTGCACCACCCGGGGGTTCTCCGGGTCGTCCTCGATCTTGGCCCGCAGCCGCTGGACGTGCACGTTCACCAGTCGGGTGTCGCCGGCGTAGCGGTAGCCCCAGACCTGCTCGAGCAGCACCTCGCGGGTGAACACCTGCCGTGGCCGCCGGGCCAGGGTGGCCAGCAGCTCGAACTCGAGCGGGGTCAGGTTCACCGGCTTGCCCACCTTGGTCACCTGGTGGGCCATCACGTCCATCTCGATGTCGTGGAAGCGCAGGGTCTCGGCCCCGTCGGTGTCGCGGCGGCGCAGCCGGGCCCTGATGCGGGCCACCAGCTCCTTGGCCGAGAACGGCTTGGTGATGTAGTCGTCGGCTCCCGACTCGAGCCCCAGGACCACGTCGACGGTGTCGGTCTTGGCGGTCAGCATCACGATGGGCACGCCCGACTCCAGGCGCAGCTCGCGGCAGATCTCCAGCCCGTCCTTGCCGGGCAGCATGAGGTCGAGCAGCACCAGGTCGGGTTTGGCCTGATGGAAGGCGGCGATGGCCTGGTCGCCGGAGCGGACGAACACCGGCTCGAAGCCCTCTTGCCGCAGGACGATCCCGAGCATCTCGCCGAGCGACGGGTCGTCATCGACGACCAGTACCCTGCCCTTCACGCGATACCGCCCCCTTCCCAGCACGACGACCGGCCAAGGATGTCACGTCCCTGCCCAACAGTGGAGTATTCACCTTTTCCACAGACGTCGCGGACGCCGTTGACCGGCCCGGGCGGCCTCGTGACAATGCGCGCGAGCGCCGATGAAAGGAAGGTCGTGAGCAGCTCACCGCCACCTTGGGAGCCTCCGGGCCAGCCCCCGGCCGGCCAGCCGCCGGCGTGGGGGCCGCCCCCTGGGGCCGCGGGCGGGCCGCCGGGGTACGGGGCGCCGCCGGGATGGGGGGCGGCGGGGTACGGGTACCCGCCGTCGCCGTACCCGCCACTGCCCAAGGCCGGGTCGGCGCGGACGGGCCCGCTGCCGCTGCACCCGATGATGTTCAGCGACCTCCTCGACGGGTCGTTCCGGCTGCTCAAGGCCAACCTGGGCACCATCGTCCTGGTCGCCGCCGTGTTCCTGATCCCGGTCAACCTGGTGGCGGCGTTCCTCCAGCGGGACCTGCTCGGCGGCCACGGCCTGCTCGAGCTCATGCAGGACCCGTCCCTGCTCGATCAGGCCGCGGGCCCCGGGGCGTCCAACGGGCCCCTGGCCGGCAGCCTGCTGGCCCTGCTCGCGACCGCCCTCGTCACCCCGTTCATCGGCGGGGCCACGTCGATGGTCGTCGCCGCCAGCTACCTCGGCGGCGAGCTCAAGGCCGGCCCGGCCATGCGGGCCACCGGCCGGCGCTTCCTCGTCCTGCTGGCCGTGTTCTTCCTCACCCTGCTGCTCAAGCTCGCCGGGCTGGTGCTGTGCCTGGTCGGGGCGCTGGTCCCGATGGCCTTGTTCCTGGTGACCACGCCGACGGTGATGGTCGAGGAGACCGGGCCGATCCAGGCCATGGCCCGGTCGGTCACCCTGGTCCGCCCGCGGTTCTGGCCGGTGATGGCCATCGGGATCGGCAGCGGCGTCCTGGCCTGGTTCCTCGGGAACATCCTGGCCGGCCCGTTCTCCATCGCGGCCCTGGCCATCGGCTACCGCTGGGGCTGGATCCTGGCCGCCATCGGGGCCATCCTGCCGGCCCTGATCACGACGCCGTTCGTGTCGATCCTGGCCACGCTGGTCTATTTCGACCTCCGGATCAGGAACGAAGGCTTCGACCTGCAGATGATCGCCGCCGAGCTGGACCGCGGTGCCCCGACCCGCTGACCCGGCCATCCGGCTCCCGGCGCCGGCTTGCGCCGCCGGGCTGGTGGCGGCGTTGGCCCCCCTCACCGGGGTGGTGGCGCCGGGCCAGGGCCGGGGCGGGCTGCCGGTCCCGGACCGGGACCCGGAGCAGGTGCGCGAGGTGGTCCGGGAGGTCCTGTCCCGACCCGAGTTCCGCCCGCCGCACCGGTCGCTGACCGAGCGGCTGTTCGACTGGGTGCTGGAGCTGATCGGGCGGCTGCTGGCGGTGCTGGGCGGGAGCGGGGCCGGCGGGATCGTCGGGCTGGTCCTGCTGGCGTTGGTGCTGGTCGGGGTGGGGGTCCTGGCGGCCCGGTTCTCGCGCGGGCTGACGCCCAGTCCCGAGGTCGCGGCGGCCGTGCCGGCGGGCCGGCGGCGGTCGGCGGCCGAGTGGCGCGCCGAGGCCGAGGCGCAGGAGCGGGCCGGTGCCTGGCGGGAGGCGGTCCGCTCCCGCTACCGGGCCCTGGTGGCCGACCTGGCGTCGCGCGGGCTGGTCGAGGAGGTGCCTGGCCGGACCGCCGGCGAGTACCGGCGGGAGGTCGGGCACGCCCTGCCCGAGGCCGCGACCGAGTTCGCCGGCGCCACCGAGCTGTTCGAGGTCGCCTGGTACGGCCGCGCTCGCACCGGCGCGGGCGAGGCGGCCCACCTGCGGGACCTGTCCGACCGTGTCCTGCGGCGGGTCGGGGCGTGAGCGGCCGCTCCGGGCCCCGGAGGGCGCTGCCCTGGGTCGCCGTCGTGCTCGGCCTGGCGCTGGTGGTGGCGATCGCGGGGCGGGGTCCGGAGGAGGGCAACCCGCTGGACCCGGCGTCGACCGGGCCGCTCGGCACCAAGGCGCTGGTGGAGGTGCTGCGGGGGCTGGGTGGCCGGGTGAGCGTGTCCGCGGACCGGCCCGGGGCCGGCACCGACACCGCCCTGCTGCTCAGCGACGACCTCACCCCCGGGCGGCGCCGGGGGCTGCTCGGCTGGGTCGCCCGGGGCGGGACGCTGGTGGTGGCCGACCCCGGCTCGGGCGTGACCGAGGTGGAGCCGGTCGGCTCGACCCGCATCGGCCTGCTCGACGCCGAGATCGAGCGGCGCTGCGCCGTGGCCGCCCTCGGCGACGTCGGGCGGGTGGCCGCGCCCGGCGGGGTCGTGTTCAAGGTCCCCCAGGGCCAGGCGGGCCCGGGGGGCCAAGGGAGCCCGGGGAGCCCGGGGGCCGGTGCCACGCGGGCCTGCTTTCCCCGCAACGACGGCGCCTGGCTGCTGGTCCAGCCGGTCGGGGAGGGGACCGTGGTGCGCCTCGGCGGGGCCAGCGTCCTGGTCAACCAGGAGCTGGGCGAGGCCGACAACGCGATCCTGCTGGCCAGCCTGCTCGTCCCGGCCGAGGGGACGGCCGTCCAGGTGCTCCAGCCGCCCCTGCCCGGCGGGGGCGCCGCCGGGCTGGGCGACCTGATCGCCCCCCGGGTGCGCCTGGCCCTGTGGCAACTCGTGGTCGCCTTCGTCCTGCTCGCCCTCTGGCGGGCGCGCCGGCTCGGCCGGCCGGTGGCCGAGCCCCAGCCGGTCCAGCTCCCCGGGGCCGAGCTGGTGGTGGCCGTCGGCAACCTGCTCCAGCGGGCCAAGGGGCGTGGCCAGGCGGCCGGGCTGCTCACCGACGACCTGCGCCGCTCCCTGGCCGGGCGCCTCGGCCTGCCGCCCTCGGCCCCGGCCGACCAGGTGGCCGACGCCGCCGCCCGGACCGGGATCCCGCGGGAGCGGGTGCTCCGGACGCTCACCCAGACCACGCCCCGCGACGAGGCCGAGCTCGTCGCCCTCAGCCAGGCCATCGACACCGTCCGCCGGGAGGTCACCCGTGCCCGCTAGAACCGCGGGAAGCAGTCCCGCGCCGCCTGCCGTCCCGGGTCACCAGGGGGTGCGCCGGTGACCGGGGAGGCGGCGGCGCGGGGGCCGCGGGCGGCCGTGCTCCGGGTCCGGGACGAGATCGCCAAGGCGGTCGTCGGCCAGGACGGCGCGGTGTCCGGGCTGGTCGCGGCCCTGCTCGTCCGGGGCCATGTGCTGCTGGAAGGTGTCCCCGGGGTGGCCAAGACGCTGCTGGTCAAGACCCTCGCCCGGACCCTCGACCTCGAGTTCAAGCGGGTCCAGTTCACCCCCGACCTGATGCCCTCGGACGTGACCGGTCAGGTGATCTTCGAGCAGCGCGACGGGTCGTTCCGGTTCCGCCAGGGGCCGGTGTTCACCAACCTGCTGCTGGCCGACGAGATCAACCGCACCCCGCCCAAGACCCAGGCCTCCCTGCTGGAGGCGATGGAGGAACGGCAGGTGTCGGTCGAGGGCCAGGGGCACCCGCTGCCCGACCCGTTCCTGGTCGTCGCCACCCAGAACCCGGTCGAGTACGAGGGCACCTATCCCCTGCCCGAGGCCCAGCTCGACCGGTTCCTGTTCAAGCTGCAGATGGGCTACCCGTCGGCCGAGCAGGAGCAGGCGGTGCTGGCCCGCCACGACGCCGGCATGGATCCCCACGACCTGGCCACCCTCGGGGTGACGGCGGTGGCCGGCCGGCCGGACCTGGAGGCGGCCCGCAAGGAGGTGGGGGCGATCCCGGTCGAGGCCCGGGTGCAGGCCTACATCGTGGCCATCGCCCGGGCGACCCGGGAGTCGCCGTCGCTGGAGCTCGGCGTCTCCCCGCGGGGAGCGACCATGCTGCTGCACGCCTCCAAGGCCTGGGCCTGGCTGGCCGGCAAGCAGTACGTCACCCCCGACGAGGTCAAGGCGGTGGCCAAGCCGACCCTGCGCCACCGGGTCGAGCTGCGGCCGGAGGTCGAGCTGGAAGGCGTGACCGCCGACGGGGTCCTCGACGGCATCCTGGCCGCCGTCCCGGTCCCCCGGTGACCGGGGAGCCCGGATGAGCGTGCCGGTGCCGACCTGGCGGCTGGTGGTGGCGGCGGGGGTGGGGTCGCTGGCGGTGCTGCTGGTGCCGGTCCGGCCGCCGCTGGGGCTGTGGGTGGTCAACGGGGTGCTGCTGGTGGCGGCCGTGGTCGACTGGCTGCTGGCGGTCCGGCCGGGCGAGCTGGAGGTGGAGCGGGACCTGCCGGGGATCGTGCCCCTCGGCGCCGGGGCGCGGGTCGTCTGGCGCGTCTCCCACGGTCGGCGTGGCGGCCGGTGGAGCCCTGGGGGGCGGGGGGTGCGGGTGCGGCTGGCCGACGAGCTGGCGCCGTCGCTCCGGGCGGTGACCCGGCGGGTGCGGGTGGTGGTGCCGGCGAGGGGGAGGGTGACGGCGGCGACCACGATCCGGCCGAGCCGGCGGGGGCGTTTCACCCCGACCGAGGTGGTGCTGCGGGTCGAGGGGCCGCTCGGGCTGGTGGCCAGGCAGGGGCGGCGGAGGCTGCCGGGGGTGCTGCGGGTGTACCCGCCGTTCGACTCGCGGGACGAGGCCGAGCTGCGGGTCAACAAGGCCCGCATCCTGGAGGTCGGGCTCCGGTCGGCCCAGGGGCGGGGCGGCGGGACCGAGTTCGACTCGCTGCGCGAGTACGGCGTCGACGACGAGTTCCGGCGGATCGACTGGGCGGCCACGGCCCGGTCCGGCAAGGCGATCGTGCGCACCTACCGGGCCGAGCGGAACCAGACGGTGCTGCTGCTGCTGGACAGCGGCCGGACCATGGCCGGCCGGGTCGCCGACGTGCCCCGCCTGGACCATGCCATGGACGCGGTCATGATGCTGACCTCGCTGGCCACCCGCCTCGGCGACCGGGCCGGGCTGGTCGCCTTCGACCGCGAGGTCCGGGCCGTGGTCGGGCCCGGGCACGCCAGGGACCAGCTCTCACGGGTCACCGAGGCGATGTACCGGCTCCAGCCGCTGCTGGTCGAGAGCGACTACCGGGGCGCCTTCGCCGAGACCCTGGGCCGGTTCCGGCGCCGGGCCATGCTGGTCGTCCTCACCGAGCTGGCCGAGCAGGCCGTGTCCGAGTCGCTCCTGCCGGCGCTCCCCCTGATCGCCCGCGACCACCTGGTCGTGGTGGCCAGCGTGGCCGACCCCGAGGTGCGCGGCTGGGCCTTGGCCACCCCGGTCGAGCCCGGCGCCGCCTACCGCAAGGCCGCCGCCGTGGCCGCCCTGGCCGACCGCCGGCGCACCGTGGCCCGCCTGCGCGGCCTCGGCGCGGTGGTGGTCGACGCGCCCCCCGGCCGCCTCGCCCCCGACCTTGCCGACGCCTACCTGCGGGTCAAGGCTACCGGCCGGCTCTGACCAGGAGCCTCAGTGGGTGCCGGCCTCCTTGAGCCGGGTCATGGTGAACAGGGGGCGCAGCTCGACCCCGATCCCGGCCAGGCTGGCCGGGCCGCCGGCCTCGCGGTCGATGACGCACAGGGCGACGTCGACCTCGGCGCCCTCGGACCGGAGGGCGTGGACGGCCTCGACCACGGCGCCGGCGGAGGTGACCACGTCCTCGACCACGACCAGGCGGCGGCCGGCGACGTCGAAGCCCTCGGCCAGGCGGCGGGTGCCGTACGGCTTGGCCTGCTTGCGCACGAACCCGGCCGGGACGCCGGTGAGCTGGGACAGGACGGTGGCCAGGGGCACCCCGCCGAGCTCCAGCCCGGCCAGGCCGTCGGCCCCCTCGGGCAGCAGCCCGGCCATGGCCTGGGCCAGCTCGCGCAACAGCCGGGGGTCGGACTCGAAGCGGTACTTGTCGAAGTACTCGCCGCTGGTCGCGCCCGAGCGGAGCACGAACCTGCCCGTCAGGTGCGAGGCCTCATAGACCCGGCGGGCCAGGTCGGCCGGGGCCCGGGGCGGGTCGGGGGCGGGCTCGGTGGCCATGGGCGGGTCCTAGGCCCGGCCGTAGACGGGGATGGCGGCGCCGCTCGTCGGCGCCGAGTCGTCGCGACACAGGAAGCGGATGACGGCGGCGACCTGCTCGGGCGGGACCCACTTGGAGGTGTCGGCGTCCGGCTCGCGGTCGCGGTTGGCCTGGGTGTCGATCACGCTGGGCAGGACGGCGTTGCAGCGGACGCCGGCGGCCCGGTACTCGACGGCCACCGCCTGGGAGAAGGCGAGCACCGCGGCCTTGGCGGTGGCGTAGCCGCTGGCGCCCCGGAACGGCCGCACGGCCGCCCGCGCCGACACGCAGACGATCGCCCCGCCCCCGGCGTCGACCAGGTGCGGCAGCACCGCCTTGGTGGCCAGGTAGGTGGGGCGCAGGTTGAGGGTCAGCTGGCGCTCGAACTGCTCCACCGGCGTCTCGTGGACCGGGCCGCCCACCGAATAGCTGCCGACCAGGTTGACCAGGGCCCGCAGGGGGGCGCCGGCCCGGTCGCCGGCCGCCACCGTGACCGCCTCGGTCACGTCCGCCGGCTCGAACAGGTCGGTGGCCACCGACTCGAGGCGGTCGTGACCGACCAGGTCCTGGGGCGGCCGCCCGGAGCGGGAGGTGGCCACCACCCGCCAGCCGTCGTCCAGGAACGCCGCCACCACCGCCGGTCCGAGCCCGCCCGTGGCCCCGCTGACCAGCACGGTCGCGTCCCGGGCAGGTCCGGGGCTCATGGGGCGGCCACCGCGACGGCCGGGCGGTCGCGTTCGGTCAGCCAGCCGCCGGCGTCCTCCTCGCCGAGGGCGCCGGTCAGGCCCTGGGCGGCGGCCCGGCGGCCGAGCACGACCACGTAGGCGAGGAAGCCGGCCTCGGCCAGCACGCCGATCCCGACCCTCAGCCAGGTCGGCCAGGGCCGGCCGGTGACGAACCCCTCGATGGTGCCGGCGACCAGGAAGGTGGCGACCAGCCCGAGCACGATCACCACCGCCCGCCGGCCCTCGGCGGCCAGGGCCTGGGCCCGCGGCCGGTCACCGGGGTCGATCAGGGTCCAGCCCAGGCGCAGCCCGGCCCCGCCGGCCACGAACACGCTGGTCAGCTCCAGCAGCCCGTGGGGCAGGACCAGGCCCCAGAACCTGGGCTGCTGACCCACGGCCGCGAACAGCCCGGCGACCACGCCCAGGTTGGCCCCGTTCGTCAGCAGCACGTACAGGGTCCCGACGCAGAAGAAGATGCCGAGGGCGAAGGCCTGGAAGCCGACCAGGACGTTGTTGGAGAAGACCTGGGTGGCGAACTGGGCCGCCGGGGCCGACGCGTAGTACGCCTCGAAGTCGTGATTGACGTAGGCCTCGCGGACGGCCGGTGGGGCGGCCGCCTCGAGCGCGGCGGGCGACCGGGCCAGCCAGAGGCCGAACCCGGCCGCCGGGAGCAGGGTGGCCATGGCGGCGATGACCACGAACCACCGCGAATGCCACACCGCTGCGGGGAAGGACACGGTGAAGAAGCGCCCGAAGGCCCGCAGGGTCCGGGGCCTGGTGCCGTACACCACCGACCCCGACCTGGCCACCAGCCCGCTCAGCTTGGCGGTCAGGGCCGGGTCGCGGTAGTAGGTCTGGGCGTAGGAAAGGTGGCCGGCGACCCGCTGGTAGAGTCGGACCAGCTCGTCGAGCTCGGCGGCGGAGAGGCGGCCGACCCCTCGCTGGGCCCGGCCGGTGAGCTCGGCCAGGCGGGTCCAGACGGGACCGTTGGTCGCGATGTAGCGGTCGATGTCCACCGGCTGATTCTAGAGGGGGAAGCGCTCGGGATGGCGCAGGTCGAGCCGGCCCGGATGGTGACGCCGGAGGCGGTGGCGCTCGAGTTCCGGACGGCCAACCTCGGCTCGCGCATCCTCGCCTACCTGGTCGACATGGTGGTCGTGGTCGCGGGCGTCCTGGCCGGGCTGTTCGCGGTGACCCTGATCGGGCAGGCCGGCGACGTGGTCGTGCCCGACTGGGTGGCCCTCACCCTGGTGCTGGTCCTGCTGCCGGCGTGGTGGCTCGGCTACTTCATCGCCTTCGAGACCCTGTGGCGGGGCCGGACCCCCGGCAAGGCCGCCCTCGGGCTGCGCGTGGTCACCAAGGAGGGGGGGCCGGTCCGGTTCCGGCACGCGGCCATCCGGAGCCTGCTCGGGCTGGTCGACTTCCTGATCGCCGGTGGCTTCATCGCGGTCGTGTTCATCCTGTTCACCAAGGACAACCAGCGGCTCGGGGACCTGGTGGCCGGGACCCTGGTGCTGCGCGAGCGCAGCGCGCTGGCCGCCCCGGCCCCGGTCACCTTCACGCCACCGCCGGGGCTGGAGCGGTACACCGCCACCCTTGACCCGGGCGGGCTCACCACCGAGGAGTACCAGGCGGTCAGGACCTTCCTGCTCAGGGCGGCCAGCCTGTCGCCCGGCCCCCGTTCGGCCCTGGCCCGGCAGCTCGCCAACCCGCTGGCGGCCCGGCTGCGGCCGCCGCCACCGGCCGGGATCTCCCCCGAGCAGTACCTGTGGTGTGTGGCCGCCGCCTACCAGCTGCGCCAGCGCCAGGCCGCCGGGGGGTCGGGACCGGGCGGGGGGCGGTGGACAGCGGCGGGGCCCCCCGCCGCGAGTCGGCCACGCTCCCCCACCGGGGGACCCGACGTGGGACCGCCGGGTTCGAGGCCGCCCACCCCCGACCCCGCCCTGGCGCCACAGGACGGGTTCGCTCCGCCCGGCTAGCGCGCCGGCCAAGGATGCCCGACGCGCATGCGGAGAGCCTGCCGGACGCGCAGCATGACTCGATGGACGTCGATACCTGGCCGGCGCGCTAGGTGCCCTCGGTCCAGGAGTGGAGGTAGCGCTCCTGGGCGTCGGTCAGGGTGTCGATCTCGATGTCCATGGTGGCGAGCTTGACCCTGGCCACCTCGGCGTCGATCTCGGCCGGGACGTCGTGGACCCGGACCTCGAGGTCCTGCCGGCGGGCCAGCCACTCCAGCGACAGCGACTGGTCGGCGAAGGACATGTCCATGACCGCGGCCGGGTGTCCCTCGGCGGCGCCCAGGTTGACCAGCCGGCCCTCGGCGACCAGGTTGAGGCGGCGGCCGTCCTCCAGGGTGAACTCCTCGACGTTCTGGCGGACCCGGACCACCGAGCGGGCCAGGGCGGCCAGGGCGGCCTTGTCGATCTCGACGTCGAAGTGGCCCGAGTTGGCCAGCACGACCCCGTCCTTCATGACCTCGAAGTGCTCGCGGCGGAGCACGTCGCGGTCGCCGGTGACCGACACGATCACGTCGGCCTCGCGGGCCGCCTGGGCCATGGGCGCGACCCTGAAGCCCTCCATGGCCGCCTCGAGGGCGCGGATCGGGTCGACCTCGGTGACCACGACCTTGGCCCCGAGGCCGCGGGCGCGCATGGCCAGGCCCTTGCCGCAGTAGCCGAAGCCGGCGACCACGAACGTCGTGCCGGCCAGGAGCAGGTTGGTGGCCCGTAGGATGCCGTCGATGGTCGACTGGCCGGTCCCGTAGCGGTTGTCGAACAGGTGCTTGGTCGGGGTGTCGTTGACGGCGATGATCGGGTAGGCGAGGGCGCCCTCGCGCTCCATCTGGCGCAGCCGGATGACCCCGGTGGTGGTCTCCTCGGTGCCGGCCCGGACCTCGGCCAGCTGGTCGCGCCGCTTGGTGTGCAGCAGGGTGACCAGGTCGCAGCCGTCATCCATGGTGATGTCGGGGTGGGTGTCCAGCGCCGCCTCGAGGTGGCCGTAGTAGCCGTCGGTGTCGACGCCGCGGCGGGCGAAGGTGTCGATGCCGTAGTGACTGACCAGCGCGGCCGCGGTGTCGTCCTGGGTCGACAGCGGGTTGGAGGCGCACAGCACGACGCTGGCGCCGCCCGCCTTGAGGGCGCGCATCAGGTTGGCGGTCTCGGTGGTCACGTGCAGGCAGGCCGCGACCTTGAGGCCGTCCAGGGGCCGCTCCTTCTCGAAGCGGGCGCGGATGTCGCGCAGCACCGGCATGTGCCGGTCGGCCCACTCGATGCGCAGGCGCCCCTCGTCGGCCAGGGCGGGATCGGTCACGTCGTGCGGCAAAGCTCCTCCTCGGGTTGGTTGCGGCGTAAGGCTACCGGATCAGCCGACGGCGACAGGAAGCAGCGACAGCACGAGCTCGCGGAACCGGGGCCGGACCAGGGCCGCGACCTCGAGGACCTCGGCGTGGCTGGTCGGGGTGCCGCCGGGCCGGTGCACGTTGGTGATGGCCGAGATGGCGGCCACCCGCAGGCCGTGGGCGCGGGCCGCGATCACCTCGGGCACGGTCGACATCCCGACCGCGTCGGCGCCCCAGGCCCGGAACATGGCGATCTCGGCCGGGGTCTCATAGGAGGGCCCGGCGGCGGCCAGGTACACGCCCTGGCGGACCGGGACGCCCTTGGCCTGGCCGGCGGCGACCGCCGCGGCCCGCAGGGCCGGGTCGTAGGCGCCGGCCAGGTCGACGAAGTCGGGGGCGCCGCGAAGCGGGTTGTCGAACAGGAAGCTGATGTGGTCGGTGAGGACCATCAGGTCGGCCGGGTCGTAGTCCAGGTTGAGGCCGCCGGCGGCGTTGGTCGCGACCAGGGCCCGGCAGCCGACCTCGGCCGCGACCCGGGTCGCGAAGGCGACCTCGGCCGCGCTGTAGCCCTCGTAGGTGTGGACCCGGCCCGCCAGGACCAGCACGGGCACGCCGGCCAGGCGCCCGGCCACCACCGCCCCGGCATGGCCCGGCACCTTCGGCACCGGCATGCCGGGCAGCTCGGCGGCCGGGATCCGGGTCGCGTCCTCGACCTCGTCGGCCAGCCCGCCGAGCCCCGACCCGAGCACCAGCGCCACCACCGGCCGCTCGGCCAGCCGCGGTTCGAGGGCCGCCGCGGCCGCCCGCACCGCCTCGGGCACGACGGGTCGGGCGGGCTGCTCCCCGGCCGGCCCGGCCGCCACCTCCTCCGGGGTCCCACCCGGGGGGCTGTGGACAACCGGCGCCCCTCCTTCCGGCGTGGCCTCGGTCACCGTGTCGTCTCCGCCGTGGTGGTCACCGCGGCGTGCCGGTCTCGGCGGACAGGGCCGCCTTGACCTGGTCGAGGGTGCCGATGGGGGTGGGGTCGACGCCTCGGGCGATGCCGAGGTAGGTGGAGGCGAAGTCGGCGAAGGCGGTCAGGCGGGCCAGGCGGGCCAGGTCCGGCCCCTTGCCGGCGGCGCGGACCACCGGGTCGCGGGCGCCGATGGCCTTCAGGACGGCCTGGATCCGGCGGCCGTCGCGGTCGTGCTCGCCGCCCTCGTCGCGCAGCAGGACCAGCTCGCGACCGGGGCCGATCCCGCCCTCGAGGCCCATGACGTCGTTGTGGTTGGCCTCCGGGAGGGCCCCGGACACGACCGGGACCTTGGCGTTCTCGTTGCACTGGGTGCGGAACCGGGTGGCCGCGACCGCCCCCACCTGGCCGCTGCCCCAGACGACGGGCAGCCGGTCCAGCAGCCGCAGCGCGGCCTGCTTGGCCGGGTTGGCGGCCGTGGACACGTCCGGGCCGAGGGCCGCGGCCTCCTCGTCCAGGGCGTCGGCGGCGGCGAGGACCTGGTTGGTCAGCGGCGGCAGGACCCCGGCCGCCTCGGCGGCCGAGCAGACCGGGACCACCAGCGACCACAGGGCGGCCCGCGGCATGCGGCCGCCCTCGATGGTGACCAGCGGGGCGCCGCGGGAGGAGGCCAGCTCGGCCAGGGTGCCACCCGAGGTGACCGCGACCAGCCGGGCCCCGGCGGCCAGCCCCTGCTCGACCGCGGACACCGTCTCGGCGGTGTTGCCGGAGTAGGACACGGCCACCAGCAGCGTGCCCGGCCCCACGAAGGCGGGCAGCCGGTCGCCCTTGACGGCCAGCACGGGCACGGCCGAGGCGCCGAAGGCGAGCGCGGTCAGGACGTCCCCGGCGATCCCGGAGCCGCCCATGCCGGCCACCACGACGACCTCGGGCAGGGGCCCGACCAGGGGCGCCGCCTGGGCGGCGCGGAGGGCGACCCGCGCCTGGCCGCCGGCCCCGGCGACCTCGCCCAGCATGTCCCCCGGGTCCAGCCGGGCCAGCTCGGCGGGGTCGTCCAGCCCCGAGGGCCGGGAGGCGGTCGTCGGCGCGCTCATGCCGGCGCCGATCCCGGCTTCTCGGCCTCCTCGACCAGCATGACCGGGATGTCGTCGCGCACCGGGTAGCGGTAGTGGCAGTTGCGGCACTCGATGACCTGCTCGGCCTCCTTGTAGTCGACCTCGCCGTGGCAGTTCGGGCAGGCCAGGATCTCCAGCAGCTTCGCGTCAAGGGCCATTCGTCGACCTCCCCTTCCTCGGGCCGTTCAGGCCGGCTCGCCGCCGACCGCCTCCAGCACCTCGTCCCGCACCCTGGCCATCTCGGCCTCGGTGGCGGCTTCGACATTGAGCCGGAGCAGCGGCTCGGTGTTGCTCGGGCGCAGATTGAACCACCAATCGCCGCCCTCCACGGTCAGCCCGTCGGCGAAGTCGGCCGCGTCCGCCGGGTGGCGCGCGGCCACCTCCTCGATGACCTTCCTGGGGTCGCCGTCGACGCGCCGGTTGATCTCCCCCGAGGCGGCATAGCGACGGTACGGGGCGAGGACCTCCGACAGGGGCCGGCCCGCCCGCGAGAGGGCGTCCAGGGCGACCAGGGCGGCGATCAGGCCCGAGTCGGCCCGGTAGTTGTCGCGGAAGTAGTAGTGGCCGGAGTGCTCGCAGCCGAAGATGGCCCCGGTCTCGGCCATGACGGCCTTGATGAAGGAGTGGCCGACCCGGGTCCGCACCGGGACCCCGCCGGCCTCGCGGATCGTCTCGGGCACGACCCGCGAGCAGATCAGGTTGTAGAGCACGGTCGCGCCCGGCTCGCGCTCGCACATCAGCCTGGCCACCAGCGCCCCGACCAGGCTGGAGGGGACGGTCGCGCCCTGCTCGTCGACCAGGAACACCCGGTCGGCGTCGCCGTCGAAGGCCAGCCCGACGTCGGCGGCCTCGGCCACCACCCTGGCCTGGAGCTCGACCAGGTTCTCGGGGTTCAGCGGGTCGGCCGGGTGGTTGGGGAAGTTGCCGTCGAGCTCGAAGTACATCGACACCAGCTCGAACGGCAGGCCCCGGAAGACGGCCGGGACCACGTGCCCGGCCATGCCGTTGCCGGCGTCGGCGACCACCTTGAGCGGCCGCAGGGAGGCCAGCTCGGCGAAGCTCCTGACGTGGGCCGCATACCGCTCCAGCAGGTCGTCGGCCTGGCGCTCCCGGCCGCGCCGGGCGCCCGGGGTGGCCGGCTCGCCGGCGGCCACCATCCGCTTGATGTCGGCCAGGCCCGACTCCTCCCCCACCGGCACCGCGCCCGGGCGGCACAGCTTGAGGCCGTTGTAGCGGGCCGGGTTGTGGGAGGCGGTCAGCATCACCCCGGCGACGTCGAGGGCGCCGGAGACGTAGTAGAGCATGTCGGTCGAGCACAGCCCGACCCGGAGCACGTCGGCCCCCTGGGCCATCGCCCCGGCGGCCAGGGCGTCGGCCATCGGCTTGGACGACGGCCGCATGTCCTGCCCGATGGCCAGGGTCCCGGCCCCGGTGAGGGCCACGAAGGCCCGCCCGACCCGCTCGGCCAGGTCCTCGTCCAGCTGGTCGGGGTAGACGCCGCGGACGTCGTAGGCCTTGAACACCTGGTCGAGAGCGGCGGGCACGGCGACTCCTTGCGGTGACGGCTCGGGACGCCCGCGATTCTAGCCCCCGCCCCCGGGGTGAGGCGGACCTGGGTCGCCGTCAGGCGGGCGGAGTCCGGTCCCACCCGAACCGGCTATGACGTTCGCGACGCCCGCGGTAACTGTCAGGTTTCCCCTACCGGTTCCCGTGGGCGTCGGGGGCACGGTAGGGCGGCCGGCGCTGCCGGTCAAGCACCGGCAGGGCTATGGTTTGGCGGAGTTCCCGTCCGAGGAGGAGGGCCGCCCTGCCCCGCGCCCGCCATGGTCGCCGGCCGCCCCGGCCGCGCCTGCGCCTGCCGACCGTGCAGCCCCCGGGGACCGGCCGGGAGGCGTTCATCCGCCTGGTCGAGGAGGCCGTGGAGTCGATCCCCGAGGAGTTCCGGGACCGGCTGACCAACGTCGACTTCGTCGTCGAGGAGACCCCCCGCGGCGACGAGGTGCCCGGCGGGGAGCTGCTGCTCGGCCTGTACCAGGGCGTCCCGCTGACCGAGCGGGGGGCCGGCTACTTCGGGGTCCTGCCCGACCGGATCGTGCTGTTCCGCCGCCCCATCGAGGCCAGGGCGCGCTCGGACGCCGACCTGGCCGAGCTGGTCCGTGAGGTCGTCATCCACGAGGTGGCCCACTACTTCGGCATCGACGACGACCGCCTCGACGAGCTCGGCTGGTAGTGGCCGGCCGCCGTTCAGGGGGCGGCGGCGGGGCCAGGGGTGATGGGGCCGCCGGCGGGGAGGCCGCCGATGGCGGAGCCGGGGACGATGGGGCCGCCGTCGAGGGGGGCGGCGACCAGGCCGGTCGAACCGGCCTGCACGACCAGGCTGGCGACGCCGTCGGGCACCTTCTTGACGGTGACCCGGCCGGGGGGGACCCGGACCGGCTGGCCGGTACTGCCGCCGCGGGCGGTCAGGTCGCCCAGGCGGGCCTCGAGCTCCTCCGAGGAGAGGTTGGCCAGGACGAGCTGGCCGCCCTGGGGCGTGCCCGGGACCAGCCAGTTCCGCTCGGGCTGGCCGGTGCCGAGGTCGATGCGCGAAGTGGTCTGGCTGCCGTCGCCCTGGGTGACCCGCAGCGCGGCCACGAACGGCGACCCGTCGACCGAGCGGACGCGCACGGCGAAGGGGCCACGGACGTCGAGGGCCGGGATGGCCAGCTCGGCGGTGCCGCCGTTGGCGATCGGCTCGCCGAAGTCGCCGGGCGGCCGGAAGGTGGCCTTGGCCGTGGTGACCCGGACGTCGACCTGGAGCTGGGTCGGGTTGGGGTTGGTGACCAGCACCTGGGCCTGGGCGCCGCCGCCGCTCACCCCGCCCGCGAACGACCAGGCCGGCTGGGCGGCGCCCTGGGCCGGCAGCAGCGTGGGGGCCTTGCCGCCGCTGCTCACGGCCGCCCCGGCGACCACCCGCCCGGCCCGCGCGACCACCTCGATCGACGGCTTGAGGCCCGCCGGGGCGTCGTCGCCGAGGGCGCGCACGACCGCCTCGCCCGGCTGGATGAACACCTCGCGGTCGTCGGGCCGGATCGAGCCCGAGGTCAGGTGGGGCACCAGGTCGACGACGGCCGGCTGGTTGTCGGGGTTGGCGATGATCACCTTGGTGTCGGTGCCGAAGCGGGTGTCGGCGGCCGGCAGCCACCAGCGGTTCTCGGGGCCGGGGGCGCAGCCGAGCCCGGGGGCGCTGACCACCACCGGGGCGTTGAACGCCTCCACCTGCACGAACCCCGGCTTCACGGGCTCCAGTGACAGCTTCTGGGTCGCCCCGCCGGCCAGCTTCCTGGCGACCGGGGCGGACCTGGTCCCCGTCTCGCGGACGGTGGTGCGCAGCGAGGCGGCCGCGTCGCCGACGTTGGCGATGGTCACCGGGGTGGCCTGGCCGGGCAGCAGCGGGCAGACCCAGCGGGCCGAGTAGGGGTCGCGGGCGGGCGGGGTGGCCGGCGGCTTGGCCGCCGGCAGGGCATTGGCCGCCAGGACCAGGACGGCGACCACGGCCACCAGCGCCCCGGCCAGGCCGAAGCTGGAGCCGCGCAGGTCGGGCCGCGGGGGGCGCAGCTGGGGCGCCTTGAGCGCCGGGCGCCGCCTCGGCTGCTCTCCCGGCGGGACCGCCGGGCGCTCCCGGCCCGGCAGGTCGGGGCCCGGACGGGGCCCCGGCCGCGACCGGCCCGGACCCTCCGGCCGCCGCCGACCGGCGGGCTCCGAAGGCGGCCAGCCGGAGGGCTCGGGGGTGGGCCGGCCAGCGGGCCCTGGCCACTCCCGCCCGGGAGGCTCCCGGGTGGGCGGGCCGGAGGGCTCCGGCCACTCCTGCCCGGAGGGCTCGGGGGTCGGCCGGCCGGGGGGCTCCGGCCACTCCCGGCCGGAAGGCTCCGGAGTGGTGGGTCGGGAGCGGCCGCGGAGCAGGCGGCCCCGCTTGACCTGGTGGCGGGCGGCGCGGCTGGGGATCAGGGGGGCCGGGCGCTCCTCGTCCGGGCCGCCTGGGCCGGCTGGGCCGCCTGGGGGCAGCTGGTCGCTCACCGGGCCACCCCCCCTCGGGCCAGGCCGGCCAGGCGGAGGTCCCCGCCGGTGGTGTCGTCGACCCCGGCGGTCGGGGCGACCGGCGGGGCCACCCGGGTCGGCCGGGCCATGGTGGCCACCGTGGCCAGGACCAGCAGCGCCTCGATCAGCAGCAGGGTCAGGCGCCGGTCCTCGCCGGTGCGCACGATCTCGAGGTCGCCGTCGGTGCCGTCGGGCAGCCTGAAGCCCTGCGCCCAGCCCAGGGCGGTGGTCGGCTCGAGCCGGGTCCCGCCGGCGGTCGCCTGCCACACCGCGGCCTCCGGCACCGGCAGCACGACCGTGCCCGGGCCGGTGGCCTGGGCCTGACCGCTGGCCGGGTCGGGGACCGGGACGGGCTTGGTCGAGCTGGTCAGCAGGCCCTGGACCTCGGCCGGTGGGTCCTCGCCGGGGATGACCCAGCCGGTCTGGGGCACGTCCGGACCCTGGAACAGCCCGGCCTGCTCGGTCGGCCTGGCGTCGAGGTCCTGCTGCCTGGCCACCAGGTCGACCAGCCGGTCGGCCTCGGCCCCGGGCCGCACGACCACATACCCGATCCCGAACATGCGCAGCATCGACCCGGCGGTGTGGGTGCGGGCCTGGACGATGTCGGTCACGACCGAGCCGAGGTCGTCGATCGCCTTGGCCGGCGGCCGGCCGGGGTCGAGCAGGGTCCTGCCCTCCGGCCCGGTGACGGCGAAGTCGACCCCGTGGTCGGGTCGGCCGGCCAGCCACAGCACCCGAGCCTGGCTGCGGGTCACCGTGGCCGGCAGGGCCGGGCTGTCGACCGCCGCCATCGGCGACCAGGCTCCACGGACCAGGTGGCCGGCCACGAACAGCCCGGTGACGGCGCTGAGCAGCACCAGGGCGGCCGCGGTGACCCGGCGGAGGCTAAACCTCAAGTTGAGGTTTCGAACCGTCTCGCCGATGCCGGCGAGGCCGAGCCCGGCGGCCGCGGCCCAGGCCACCGCCCCCGGCACCAGCAGCCCGGCCGGCCAGTCGGTGACCCTGGGGACCAGCCCCTTGGCCTGCCAGGCGGCCAGCAGCCCGGCGGCCACGAACCCCACCAGCAGCCACAAGACCTGCTTGCGGCGCTCGATCGGGGCGAAGAACAGCCCGGCCAGGGCCAGCAACGGGTAGACCGGCCCGACCAGCGGGCCGGGCACCCCGCCACCGCCCGGCCGCAGCTGGAGCAGGTCGGCCAGGCCCGGGGTGGCCAGGGGCCGGCCCAGGCCGGCGAAGGCGGCCCCGGTGACCAGCCGCCCGCTCCAGGGCAGCAGGAGCAGCAGGGCCAGCCCGAACCCGCCGGCCAGGAGCAGCGACTGGCGGGCCACCACCCGGCGCCCGGCGGCACCCGCCCTGACCAGGGCGGCCACGATGGCGGCGGCCACGACCAGCCCGAAGGCGACGACCGCGGCCGGGCTCATGGCGATGGCCACGGCGGCCAGCAGGGCGAAGCGCAGGGCCGGGCGCCACGGCTCGCGCGGCTGCTCGGCGCGGAAGGCCAGCACCACCTGGGCCAGGGCCGGCGGGGCGACCACCAGCAGGATCAGCTCGCCGACGCGGCCCTGGGCGAGGGCGCCGGTGGCCAGGGGCGCGGTCGCGTACAGCAGCCCGGCCAGGGCCCGCGCCCACAGCTGGGGCACGACCACCCGCAGGGCCCTGGTGCAGGTGGCCGCGGCCAGCGGCAGGGTCAGCCACAGCAGCAGCTTCTCGGCCACCAGGGCCTTGCCGAAGGTCAGCAGCGACAGGCCCCCGAGCAGGGCCAGCGACGGCGGCGCCGAGGCGGTGGAGCCCATCTGGGCCTGGTGGAAGCTGGAGGCGAACTCCCGCAGCAGCTCGGTGGCGGTGGCCGGCCAGATCCCGAGGCCGATGCTGGCGATCGCCGGGGCGATCAGCACCGAGCGCAGCGAGACGGCCATGACCAGGGCGAAGCCGGCGACCATGAAGGCCACCGGGTGGCCGGCCACCACCCGCATGACCGAGGTCCCGGTGGTGGGCATGTCCTGCTCCTCGCCCGTGTCGTCCTCCCGCTGGGCCACGTGCGCACCCACCTCGGCGCCGTAGACCAGCTCCAGGCTGCCCCGGAGCAGGGAGCGCAGGTGCTGGCCGCCCGGGGCGCGCAAGGAGGCCAGGGCGCTGTCGTCGACCTTGCGCTGCCGCTGAAGGCGGCGGCGCTGGACGATCGTGACCGGGAGCTCCTTGACGTTCCAGCCCCAGGCCCACAGCACCGCCAGGGCGTCGCCCGGCTGGCCGGTCAGGGCCAGGCTGGCCGAGCGGACCAGCGCCCCCGCCAGGGCCAGCAGCACGGCCAGGGGCAGCTTGCGCAGGCTGGTCGCCTTGAGCATGGCCGCGATGGTGTGGCGCTCGATCAGGTAGCGGGGATGGCCGACGGCCCGGGTGCGGCGGCTGCGGGAGGCGGCGGCGGCGAAGTGGCGGACCCTGGCCTGGGGCACGACCAGCACCCGCCCGCCGCTCAGGTGGGTCCGCCAGCACAGGTCGAGGTCGTCGCGGAAGGCCGGCATGCGCTCGTCGAAGCCGCCGACGTTCAGCAGGGCGCTCCGCCGGACCAGCATCCCGGCGGTGTTGACGAAGAACACGTCGCGGATCTGGTCGTGCTGGCCCTGGTCGATCTCGTCGTCCTCGATCGGGGACACCGCCCGGCCCGTGCGGTCGATCGAGAAGCCGATCTCGGAGAGCCGGTCGGGGTTGGTCCAGGAGACCAGCTTGGGGCCGAGGATCGAGGCGCTGGGCCGGGACTCGGCCTCGGCCAGCAGGCCCTCCAGGGCCTCGGGCTCGGGGGCGCAGTCGTCGTGCAGCAGCCACAGCCAGTCCATCCCCGAGCTGCGGGGGTCGCGCAGGGCCGACATCACCGCCCGGCCGAACTGCCCCCTGACGGCCATGACGGCGTCGTCGCCCAGCCGGGAGCGGGCCCAGTCGGCGCTGCCGTCGGTGGAGCCGGTGTCGACGACCAGGACGTCGTCGATCGGGCGGGTCTGGGCGGCGAGGCCGCGGAAGGTGTCGCGGAGGAACGCCCGTCCGTTGTGGTTGACGACGACCGCGATGACCCGGGGCTGACTCGCTGGCACAACCTTCCTCTCGGGGCCTCGCCGGCCGGGGGTAGCCGGGGGTGTAGCGAAAGGCCCGTAGGGTTCGCAGCTCCCCCACGGGCGTCCGGGAATGCTAGCACGGCACCGCCAGGCAGCCCTAAGCCGCCCACAAGTGCCGCGAATCGGGCGTCACCCGGGGAATTCAGGAGGCGCGGCGCTTGAGGCGGCGGCGTTCGCGCTCGGACAGGCCGCCCCAGATCCCGAACCGCTCGTCGTTGGCCAGCGCGTACTCGAGGCATTCGGTCTGGACCGAGCAGGTCTGGCAGATGCGCTTGGCCGCGCGGGTGGAGCCGCCCTTCTCCGGAAAGAAGCAGTCGGCGTCCTTGTTCAGACAGGCCGCCCGCTCGTACCAGGGCTGGATCTCGACGGGGATGGGGCCCATCCATGGCCTCCTCAACCGGTGCAGCGAGGCGTCCGGGTCGCACGGTTATGGTGATTCGAACGTCACGATCGTAATTACATCGGTGGCATTCTGCGGCCGCTTGCGTGGTAATTTCAAGCGGAGAGATTTTTCTGTGGATGACGCGGCCCGAGCCCGGATGGGTTCGTCTGGCCGGTCGCCGGTGCATGGGATAGCCTCACGGCGGGCGGAGGTGCGTCGGGGGGTGGAATGCTCGGCTTCGGGGGAGAGCGGGAGGCGGTGTCCAGGGTCGGGCTGACCGCGGCTGACCTGGTCGCCGCACGCCGCCGCGAGCCGGCCGCCGTGACCCGCATCTACACCGCCTACGCCCCGGCACTGTTCCGCTTCTTCATGGCCGCGGTCAGCGACCGCCACCAGGCCGAGGACCTCACCGGCACCGCCTTCGTCAGCGCCATCGAGAGCCTGCCCAGGTTCCGTGGGCCGGTCGAGGCGCTCGGCGGCTGGCTGTTCCAGATCGCCCGCCACGACCTGTACGACCATCGGCGCAGGCAGGCCCGCTCGCGGGTCGAGCCGCTGGAGGACAACCTCAACGAGGTGGCCGTGATCGCCGGGGCCGAGGACCCCGAGGAGCTGGCCATCGCCCGGCTGGAGGGCAGCCGCGTGCTGGCCGCGATGCGCGAGCTCTCCCCCGACCAGCGCGAGGTGCTGCTGCTGCGGATGGGCGCCGGGCTGACCGCTCCCGAGGTGGCCGAGGTCCTCGGCAAGACCACCGGCGCGGTCAAGTCCCTGCAGTTCCGCGGGCTGGCCAGCCTGGCCAGGGTCCTTGGCCTACGTAGTCCGGACCAGACGCAGGAACGGCCGTATCCATCACCCGAGCCCGGTCGCCTGACTAGTCAGGAGGGTGAGGAGGGGTGAGGATGCACCGGTCACAGCCGAACAAGCTCCACGAAGAGCTCGACGCCCTGCTGGACGGGCGTCCCGTCGAGCTCACCGACGAGCTTGCGCCGCTGGCCGAGGTGGCCGACGCCCTCCGGGTCGAGCTGGCCGCCCACGAGCTGGACCCCGAGGTGGCCAACCGGCACCTGGAGCAGGTCCTCAAGGGCTCGGCCACGGTGGTCCGGATGCCCGCACGCCCCCAGCCCAACGGCTGGGACGTGCGCCGGCGCGTGGCCGCGGTGGTGCTCGCGGCCGCCCTGGTCCTCGTCCCCGCCACCGTGGCCTCGGCGGCCGCCCTCCCCGGCCAGGCCATGTACCCGTTCAAGCTGGCCATCGAGCAGCTCCGGCTGGCCTCGGTGCAGTGGTCGCCGGCCCGCGAGGCGGGCGAGCGCACCCGGGTCGCCCACGAGCGCCTCGGCGAGGTCCAGAGCCTGCTGAACCTCAAGATGTACAACCAGCTGCCCACCGCCATCAGGGCGCTCAACAAGGCCGTGATCGCCGCCAAGGTCGCGGTCGCGCAGGCGCAGCGGGAGAGTGGGCCTCTCCCAGAGGTGGAGGCGAGCCTGGTCCGGGTCGTGGCCACCGGAGGTCAGGTGTTCCAGAAGCTCGTCGCCGCCGCCTCGACCGCGCCGGTCGGGCTCAGCGACGAGACCGCCGACGCCATCAAGGCAGCCGTGGACCAGTCAACGGCCGTGCCGCCGCTGCTGGACCCGCAGAGCCCGGCCCCTGGCGGCGGGACCCAGACCCCGACCCCCACCACCCCGGCCGACCCGGGGGCCGGCCCGGCCCCGACCACCGCCCCGACGACCGCCCCGACGTCGCCGCCGGCCACCAACCCTCCGGAGACGTCGACCTCGGTGGCGCCAACCACCACCGCTCCCACGCAGACCACCAACCCTCCGGAGACGTCGACCTCGGTGGCGCCACCGCCGAGCACCGACAGCACCGGGACCCCCGGGGCGATCGGCGGTGGCGGCGTGGACCAGGCGGGATCGGGCTACAAGGCGCCGCTGGAGGAGGTCCCGCCGACCACCCTCCCCTGACGCCGGGCGGCTATCCTGAGGGCCGCTCCCGACCCGGATCGAGGGGAAGCCATGCTGGTCGCGCTCGCCGGCGGCGTCGGCGCCGCCAAGTTCCTGCGTGGGCTGCTGCGCGTGCACGACCCCGGCGACCTGGTGGTGGTCGGCAACACCGGTGACGACCTGCGCATGCACGGGCTGGCCGTCTCGCCCGACCTGGACTCGCTCGCCTACACCCTCGCCGGCCTGGCCGACGAGGAGCGGGGCTGGGGTCTGGCCGGCGAGACCTGGAACGTCCGCGAGGCGCTGGTGCGGCTGGGCGAGCCGGGCTGGTTCGCCCTCGGGGACCGCGACATCGCCACCCACCTGCTGCGGACCCGGCTGCTGGGCGAGGGGGCCAGCCTGTCGGCGGCCACGGCCGAGCTGTGCCGGCGCCTCGGCGTGCCGCTGCGGCTGCTGCCCATGAGCGACCAGCGGGTCGAGACCCGGATCGAGGTCGACGGCCCCGACGGCCCGCTGGACCTGGGCTTCCAGGAGTTCTGGGTCGGACGGCAGGCCCGCGACCCGGTGCGGGCGGTCCGCTTCCAGGGGGTCGAGGACGCCCGGCCGGCCCCCGGGGTCCTGGAGGCGCTGGCGGCGGCGAGCGGGATCCTGTTCTGCCCGTCCAACCCGGTGGTGTCGATCGCCCCCATCCTGGCCGTGCCCGGGATCCGGGCGGCGGTCGAGGCGGCCGGCTGCCGGGTGGTCGCGGTGACCCCGATCGTCGCTGGGGCGCCGGTCAGGGGCATGGCCGACAAGCTGCTGCCGGCCTGGGGAGCCGAGGTGTCGGCGCGCGGCGTGGCCGGGCTCTACGCCGGCCTGGCCGACGCCTTCGTCCTCGACGCCGTGGACGCCGCCCAGGCCGCCGACGTGGCCGGCCTCGGCATCGAGCCGGTGGTGGTCCCGACCCTCATGCGGACCGTGGAGGACGCGGCCGACCTGGCCAAGGCGGCCCTGGGGGCGCTGTGAGGGACCGGGGCCTGTGGGTGGTGCCGCTGGCCGGCATGCCCGAGGTGCGGCCCGGCGACGACCTGGCCCGCCTGCTGCTGGAGGCGGTCGGGCGGGCCGGGCTGGCCCTGGCCGACGGCGACGTGCTGGCGGTCACCTCCAAGGTGGTGGCCAAGGCCGAGGGCCGGCTGGTCCCCCTCCCCGACGACCCGGCCGGCCGCGAGCGGACCCTCCAGGAGACGGTGGCCGCCGAGACCGCCAGGGTGGTGGCCAGGCGGGGTCGCCTGGTCATCGCCGAGACCCGCCACGGCCTGGTCGGGGCCAACGCCCTGGTCGACGCGTCCAACGCCGGCGGGGACCGGCTGGTGCTGCTGCCCGCCGACCCCGACGCCTCGGCGGCCAGGCTCCGGGCCGACCTGGCCGCCCTCGACGGCCACGACGTGGCCGTGGTGGTCACCGACACCCTCGGCCGGCCCTGGCGTCTCGGCCAGACCGACGTGGCCGTCGGCCTGGCCGGGATGGGCGCCCTGGACGACTGGCGGGGGCGCACCGACGGCGACGGCCGGCCCCTCCAGGTCACCGAGGTCGCGGTGGCCGACGAGGTGGCCGCCGCCGCCGACCTGGTCAAGGGCAAGGCGTCGCGGGTCCCGGCGGCCCTGCTGCGCGGCGCTCCCCACCCCGAGGGCGACGGCCGCGCCCGCGACCTGGTCCGCCCCCCGGCCGACGACCTGTTCCGCACCGCCGGCACCGCCGAGGACCTCCTGGCGTTCCTGGAGGGCGCGCCCGCGCCCGACGGCTTCCGGCCCGACCCGGTCGACCCGGACGCCCTCGACCGGGCGGTCGCCGCCGCCGGCGCCGTCCCGCTGCCGGGCGGGCAGCGCTTCCGGGCCGTCCCCGTCCCGGCGGCCGCCCGGACGGCCGGCCTGGCCGCCCGCTCCCCCACCCCGCCGGTCCTGGCCACGGCCCCGGTCCTGCTCGCCTGCTGCCTGGCCCCGGCGGCCGCCGGCGCCGGCCGGCCCGCCGCCGGGGAGGACGCGGCCGGGGCCGAGCTGGCCGCCGGCGGGGCCGTCCGGACCCTGGTCCTCGGCCTGCACGCCCTCGGGGTCGGCGCGGTCTTCGAGCCCGCCCGGCCCGCGGACCGGGCCGCGGCCCTGGCCGCCGCGCTGGGCCTGGACCCCGGCTGGCGGCCGCTCGGCCTGCTGGCGGCCGGCCACCCCGGCCCGCGGACCGGGCCCTCCGCTGGCTAGCGTCGGGCCGCCAGGCGCTCCTCGCGGGCCAGGCGGCTGTGGCGGTAGCCGTAGCCGAAGTAGACGACGAAGCCGATGACCATCCAGACCAGGAACCGCCACCAGGTCAGGCTGCCGAGGTTGAGCATCAGGAACACGCAGGCGATCACGGCCAGGATCGGGACCAGCGGGACGGCCGGGGTGCGGAAGGCCCGGGGCAGGTCGGGCTGGGTGCGGCGCAGCACGATGACCCCGATCGACACCAGCACGAAGGCGAACAGGGTGCCGATGTTGACCATGTCGGCCAGGGTCGTCAGGGGCACGAAGGTGGCGATCAGGGCGACGACCACGCCGGTGATGGCCGAGATCACCCAGGGCGTGCCGTAGCGGGGATGGACGCTGGACAGCCAGCCGGGCAGCAGCCGGTCGCGGCTCATGGCGAACAGGACCCGGCTCTGGCCCAGCATCAGGATGAGGATGACGGTGGTCAGGCCGGCCAGCGCCCCCAGCAACACCAGGCTGGCGATCCAGTCGTAGCCGACCGCCTTGAGGGCGTCGGCCATGGGGGCGGCGGTGTTGAGCTCGGTGTACTTGACCATCCCGGTCAGGACCAGCGACACGACCACGTACAGGACGGTGCAGATGGCCAGGGACCCGAGGATGCCGATGGGCATGTCGCGCTGGGGCCTGCGGGTCTCCTCGGCGGTGGTGGCGACCACGTCGAAGCCGATGAAGGCGAAGAACACGATCGCGGCCCCGAAGCAGATGCCCAGCCAGCCGAAGGCGAGCGGCTGGAGCCCGAAGATGACCTCGATCAGCGGCCGGCCGGCCTCGACGGCGTTGGCCGCCTTGGGAGCCTCGGCCGGGGGCGGGATGAACGGGTGCCAGTTGGAGGTGGTGATCTTCACCGCGCCGGCGCCGATGAACAGGGCCACCACGGCCAGCTTGATGGTGACCATGACGGCGTTGAAGCGGGAGCTGAGCTTGACCCCGATGATCGCCACCGCGGTCAGGACGAGCACGATCGCCCCGGCGGTGAGGTTGACCGGGCCCTCGCCCGAGATCGACCCGGGGATCGGGAAGACCGAGGAGAAGTACTTGGCCCAGCCGACCGCCACCGCCGCGGCCCCGAGGGCGAACTCGAGCACCAGGTCCCAGCCGATGATCCAGGCGATCAGCTCGCCCAGCGAGGCGTAGGAGAAGGTGTAGGCGCTGCCGGCCACCGGCACGGTGCTGGCGAACTCGGCGTAGCAGAGGGCGGCCAGGGCGCAGGCGACGCCGGCGAGCACGAACGACAGGGAGACGGCCGGGCCGGCCTTGGTGGCGGCGGCGATGCCGGTGAGCACGAAGATGCCGGTGCCGATGATGACCCCGATCCCGAACACGGTGAGGTCCCCGGCCGACAGCTCCTTCCTGAGCTTGTGATCGGATTCCTCGGTGTCCCGGATCGACTGCTCGATCGACTTCGTTCGCAGCACGCCCATCCGCATCGCCTCCTCGTCGCTCGCCGTGAAGGGGTACCCCGCCAAGGGGCCCTAAACGCGCAGGACCGCTCGAGGCGGGCGCGGTCGGCGCCGGCATTCCATAGAATCGGCCTGTACCCTGTACCGCCTTCCCCGCCGCACCCGGAGCGCAACGATGGCCGACACCCGCAAGCGCAAGCCCAAGCCCGGACCGACCGGCAAGAGCCAGCCCGGCCGGGATTCCGCCAAGGCCCGCCCGCAGGACGGGCAGGGCGGCGGCGGGCGCGGCCGCCAACCCGACAAGGGCAAGCTGGCCAAGGGTGCGGCGGCCCGCCGGCTCCAGGAGAAGCAGCGCCGCCAGCGCACCCTGCTCTGGACCGGCGTGGCCGTGGTCTCGCTGGTCGCCCTGGTCGCGCTGATCGTGTTCATGGGGCGCGAGAATCCGCCGGCCGCCAACAAGGCGGTGACGCCGGCGGCGCTCCAGGCCGGCCGGCAGGCGGCCGGCTCCCAGGGGGTGAAGACCTACCCCAGCGCCGGGCGCAACCACATCAGCGCCGACCAGCAGCCCACCAACTGGAACTCCACCCCGCCGACCTCGGGCGACCACCTGGGCAACCCGCTGCCCGCAGGGGTGTACGACAACGAGCAGGACATGCGGGCCCTGGTCCACAACATGGAGCACGGCTACGTGGTCATCGTCTACAAGGGCATCCCCCAGGACCAGGTGGACCAGCTGCGCGAGTTCGTGGACCAGCGCGACGGCTCCAAGCTGGTGCTGGCCCCCTGGTCCGGCCTGGACAGCAACGGGGTCGCCCTGGCCGCCTGGCAGAACCTCGAGACCCTGGAGCGGGTGAACATGGACGTCGTCCAGGCCTTCGTGAACGACTACATGGTCCCCAACGGCGCCAAGTCGGCCGCCCCGGAGCCGACCGCGGCCTAGAAGCGGATCGCCCCGAGACTCAGCCTGACGTTGGGGGCCACCCGGACGCCGCCGGCCAGGATGTTGCCGGCTTCGATCTCGACGCCGTCGCCGACCACGGCGCCGTCGCGGACCACGGCGCCGTCGCCCACGACCACGCCGCGGCCGATGATCGAGTCCGACACCTTGGCCCCGCGCTCCACCCTTGCCCCCTCCAGCAGCACCGAGCGCTCCAGGCGGGCCCCGCCGGCGACCAGGGTGTTCGGCCCGAGCACGGACGGACCGAACACCCGGCCCTCGTCCTCGACGGTCGCGCCCTGCCCGACCAGGATGGGCCCGCGGAGCACGGCGCCGTCGTCGACCCGGGTGTCGTCGGCGAACCACTGGCTGCGGCCGCGCTCGGTGGCGTTGATGGGCAGGTGCAGGCGGCCCTCGAGCAGGTCGAACTGGGCGGCCAGGTAGGCGATCGGGGTGCCCAGGTCGCGCCAGTAGCCGTGCAGCTCGTAGCCGTACACGGGCGCGCCCGAGGCCAGCAGCGACGGGAACAGGTTGCGCTCGAACGAGGACGGCTGGCCGGCCGGGACGTGGTCCAGGACCGACGGCTCGAGCACGTACACGCCGGCGTTGATCAGGTCGGTGACCCAGGCGTCCTCGTCGGGGCCGGGCTTCTCCAGGAAGGCGGTCACGCGGTCGTCGGTGTCCACCGGGACCAGGCCGAACGCGCTCGGGTCGGGGACCCTGACCAGGGCCAGGGTGGCGGCGGCCTGACGTTCGCGGTGCAGCGCCACCAGCCGCTGGAAGTCGACGTCGATCAGCACGTCGCCGTTGAGCACCAGGAAGGTCCCGTCCAGCAGGTGGGACAGGCGCTTGACCGCCCCCGAGGTCCCCATCGGGGAGTCCTCGGAGGACAGCACCACCTCGACCCCGGCCTTGCGGGCCTCGGGCAGGAGCTGGTCGAAGGCCTCGGGCAGGTACATGGTCGAGAGCACGACCTCGGTGAACCCGCCGGCGGCGAGCTGGCGCAGGGTGTGGAGCAGGAACGGCTCGTTGGCGAACGGGATCAGCGGCTTGGGGCGGGTGCTGGTCAGCGGGCGCAGGCGGGTGCCGAAGCCTCCGGCGAGAATGACGGCTTGCACGTGGACGGTCTCCTGACGCGACGTGAGCGGGCCGGTAGTGCCGGCCAGGGTGACGGGCAGTCTACGGCGCGGACGCGACTATCCGGAAGGCGCCTGCCGCATCTCGGCCAGCATCCGCTGGTCCTGCTCGGCCATCCGCCGGAGCACGGCCAGCAGCTCCTGCCTGGCCTCGACGAACCGCCGGAAGGCGTCGGCGACCTCCGGGGAGGACATCGTCTGGGCGTCGTGGCGGCCCATGGGCAGGTCGCGGGCGGCGGCCATCTCGCCGGCCACGGCCCGCAGGCGGGCGGCGGCCTGGCGCTGCTCCTCGGCCAGGCGCAGGTAGACGGCGTGCTCCTGCCTGGCCGCCTCGTCGTCCAGCTCCAGGGCCTGCATGTGCGCCATGAGGTTGTCGGCCATCGCGTCGGTCACCTCGGCCAGCTGCGCGGGCAGCACCGAGTGCTCGGCCAGGCCCCGGCCACAGGTCTGCTCCTCCATGCCAGCCCTCCTCTTCGTCGGCGGCAGGTCACAGTATCGTGGACCCATGCTGTTCGAGCAGCGGCTGTGGGCCGGGCTGGCCGACGGGACGGTCACGGTGACCTTCCGGCGCTGGCGGCAGCCGCGGGCACGGGCGGGGGCGCGGCACCGCACCCCGGCCGGGATCCTGGCCGTCGACGCCGTGACCGAGGTCGACCCGGCCGCCATCAGCGACGACGACGCCCGCGCGGCCGGGTCCGGGAGCCGGGCCGAGCTGCTGGCCCGGCTGGACCGGCACGGCGACGGGCCGGTCTACCGGGTCGACTTCCACCATGCCGGGGCCGACCCCCGGGAGGCGCTGCGCCGGGCCGACGACCTGCCCGAGGCGGAGCTGGCCGGGCTGCTGGCCCGGCTGGGCCGGCTCGACCGGGCCGGCCGCGACGGCCCCTGGACGGCCGCGACCCTGCGGCTGATCGGCGACCGGCCAGGGGTGCGGGCCGCCGACCTGGCCGCGGCCGTGGGCCGGGAGCGGCACCCGTTCAAGACCGACGTGCGCAAGCTCAAGGAGCTGGGGCTGACCGAGAGCCTGGAGATCGGCTACCGGCTGTCGCCGCGGGGCCGGGCCCTGCTCTCCCGGCTCGGCCACCCCGCCCCGAGCGCGGGCGGCGGTGATAGGGTTCCTGGATCCTGACCGCACCGGCCAGTGGCGCATGCCCGCGTGCGGGATCGGGTCCTGACATGGGGTCGATGGCGGTAGGGAGTGCATGGCGAGGTGACGACCGGGAGTGGCGGGGCCGAGGGCTCCGGGGGCCCCCGTGGTGTGGTGGTCTTCGGCCGTCGGGTGCCGGCCGGGGTGTGGTGGGGGTTGTTGGAGCTGTTTGCCCTGACCGGGCTGGCGCTGGCTCAGCCGCTGCTGGACGTGACCGGCAAGGCCCCCGACTTCTTCCTGCTCCACCGCGCCGATCGGACCCAGATCCTGCTGCTGGTGGCCCTGATCGTGCTCGCCCCCACCGCGCTGTTGTGGGCCGCCGAGGTGCTGGCCTGGCTGGTCGCCGGCGAGCGGATCCGGCGGCTGGTCCATCTGGTCTGGGTGACCGGCCTGTTCTGCCTGCTGGCGCTGGAGGTGGCCAAGAAGCTGACCGGGTTGCGGGGCCGCCGGCTGGTCCTGGCCGCCCTGGTGCTGGGGTTGGCCGCCGGCTGGGTCTATGCCCGCTGGGCCCCGATCCGGTTGTGGCTGCGCTATCTGGCCCCCGCCCCACTGGTGTTCGCGCTGGTGTTCGCGACCTTGTCGCCCACCGCGGAGCTGATCTTGCCCGCCCGGGCCACCGGTCAGGGGGCGCTGGCGACCCAGACCCATCCGGGTCGGCCGCTGCCGCCGGTGGTGATGGTGCTGTTCGATGAGTTCCCGTTGCAGTCGCTGCTGGACTCCTCGGGGCACATCGATCGGCGGGTCTATCCCAACTTCGCCGGTTTTGCCGACCAGGCGACCTGGTATCGCAATGCCACCGGGATCGGCGGGTGGACCCCGTTCGCGGTGCCGTCGATGTTGAGTGGGACCTGGCCGACCTGGGCCCAACGCTCGGCGGTGCCGGACCGCTCGGGCTGGCCGGACAACCTGTTCACCATGTTCGACCGCTACTACCACCTCAAGGTCTTCGAGACCGTGACCCAGCTGTGCCCGTCCCAGCGCTGTGGCCAGACCGGCAGCCGCTCGGGCTTCGAGACCGTGGCCAAAGAGACCGCCAAGCTGTACCGCACCATCACCTCACCCCAGGACACGGCCGTGGACCCGGCCAGCGTGGGCGAGGACCCGACCCTCAACCAGGACACGCCCGGGTCCGCCGGCCCCATGGCCTACTTCGGCAACCTCAGGCTCGACCAGCTCAACCGGGTGGACCGCTTCGTCAACTCGATCAACGCCGGCGACCCCCAGCCGACCCTGTACTTCCTGCACGTCCTGCTCCCCCACGCCCCGTTCAAGTACCTCGCCGACGGCAAGCTCTACAACTCGGGCTCCCTGCGGGGGGCGACCGGGGTGTGGCCCTCGCGCCTGCTGCACATGAACCAGCAGCGGCACCTGGTCCAGCTGGCCTACACCGACAAGGTGATCGCCCGCGTCCTCCAACGCCTCAAAGACCAGGGCCTGTACGACAAGTCCCTGGTCGTCATGACCGCCGACCACGGCGAGGGCTTCACCCCCGGGAACCCGAGGCGTTCGCTCGCCGAGGGCAACGCGGCCCAGCTCATGTGGGTTCCGATGCTCATCAAGGCCCCGGGGCAGACCAAGGGCCGCATCGACGACCGCAACTGGGAGCACGTGGATCTGCTGCCCACCATCGCCGACATCGCCGGGCTGACCATCCCCTGGAAGGTCGACGGCCTCTCCCAGACCGGCCCCCCACGGCGCCAGACCACCGACAAGACCTTCTACAACCACCCCGGCCAACCCCTGCACCGCCCCGGCCCGCCCAACTTCGCCACCGTCCTGCACGGCGTCACCGACACCCTGGTCCGCGCCCACCAGAACGGGGAGCGGGGCTTCTGGCAGTACGGGGCCACCGCCGACTGGATCTACCAGCCCCCCACCAGGCTGGGGTCCATCGGCGGCCCCCCGGTCACCGTCAAGGTCCGGGACTGGGACCTGTTCGCCCACATCGACCCCAAGGCCCCGGCCGTCCCCACCCTGGTCGTCGGGCAGCTCGACGGGGCAGTTCCGCCGCAGGCGACCATGGTGGTGGCCGTCAACGGCCAGGTCGGGGCCACCTCGGAGCTCTTCGCCAGCCAGGACGGCCAGCCGGCGACCAGCTTCGCCGCCTTCGTGCCCGACTTCCTCTACCGGGCCGGCCCGGGACCGCCCCAGCTCCGGCTCTACCTGGCCACCCCGAACGGGGGCGGCCGCCAGCTCCAGCCCGTCACCGTGGCGTCGGGGACCTGACCTCGAGCAGGGCGAACGGCCCGTCGGCGGTCACCAGGCGGAAGTGGCCCGAGGCGACCAGCCGGTCGATGACCGTGCGCCACCTGCCCGGCTGGTAGACGTGGGGCTCGTTGACGACCACGAGCTGGGTGGTGCCGGTGGCGCGGAGGATCTCCATGTCGGCCGGGTCGACCCGGCCGGCGCCGATCGCGCCGAGCTGCCGCATGCGCTCGTCCTGCCAGGGCGCCGGGGTCTGGTTGTAGGCGTTGAGGACGCGCCGGCGGCTCAGGGCGGCGACGTAGGTGGCGGTCGAGTGCTGCTCCCTGACGGGCACGCCGAGGATCGGCCCGGCCTGGTCCCCGGCGGCCCGCAGGGCGGTCACGACCCGGTTGTCGACCACGTCCTCCATGACCACGTTGCGGACGACGACGTAGTCGTTGAGCAGCAGGACGGTGCCGGCCAGGAGGGCGGCCGCGGCCGCCGGGGCCAGGCGCGGCCGGGTGGCCAGCAGCCGCTCGGCGGCCAGGTCGAGGGCGCACACGGCCAGCAGGACCAGCACCAGGCTGGTCAGGACCATGAGGCGCTGGGGCACCCGCTGGAGGCCGACCGCCGGGACGTGCTCGGCCAGGAAGCGGTAGGGGTGCACCGGGCCCAGGTCGGCGGCCGGCCCCAGGGTGAGGACCAGCAGCGGGACGGCCAGCACGGCATACGGCTGGGCGCCCCGGGCCCGGCCCCGGCCGACCAGGGCGGCGACCAGGCCGGCGGCGGCCAGGGCGACCACCGCCCAGCCGACGTAGATCCTGCCCTCGGCGAAGGTGGCCAGGTCCCGGCGCACCAGCCACAGGGCCGACCCGGGGGCCAGCCGCAGCACCTCCCCGTACTCGCCGTTGCCGCCCTGGACGTCGCCGCCGCGGAAGACGTAGGCGAACACGACCAGCGTGTACGCCACCCCGAGGGCCACGCCGGCGGCGACGACGCCGGCCGGCGCCCAGGGTGCCGGCCGGCGGTCCAGCCGGGCCGAGGCCAGCTCGAAGACGGTCAGGAAGCCGAGCAGGGCGGTGAGGTACAGGGTCAGGTGGTACTCGCCGCTGACCGCCACCACCACCGCCACCGCGCCCACGGCCAGGGCCGGCCACCGCCACGGACGCCCGCTCCGGTGGCGTTCCATGGCGACCTCGAACGCCCACAGGGCGGCCGGGAACGCCCACCACATGACCGCGTTGAAGTGGCTGGCCAGCTGGGTCAGGTGATGGGGGGTGAAGGTGTAGGCCAGCGCCCCCGCCCCGGCCAGCAGCTGCCAGCGGGTGTGGCGGCGCAGCCAGCCAAAGGCGGCCAGCCCGGTGGCCAGGGTGGACAGGACCAGGGTGGCGTTGTAGGCGGCCTGGAGGCCGACCAGCGGCCACAGCAGGGCCACCAGCGCCGTCCAGGGCACGTCCAGGGAGCTGGTTCGCAGCGGAGTGGGCCCGGCCGCGCCCTCGGACAGGTCCAGGTAGGGGTTGCGCAGGTGGCGGACGTTGTCGATCACCACCGTCTGGATGAAGGCGTTCTGGAGGCGGTCGCCGCCGAGGAACAGCTCCGGCTGGTAGCGGGCGACCGGGTCGGCGCCGGGATCGGGGATGGCGTACTGGGCCCAGATGCCGTCCATGCGCAGGGCCAGCGGCCAGGTCAGGGCGGCCCAGGCGGCCAGGGTGACCACGGCCATGACCGTCCAGGCGAGCAGGCGGGCGGAACGGCCCCGGACCGGCGGACCGGGCGCCGGACCGGTCGCCGGAGGAGCGGTCGCATGCTGGGTCAGGTTGGCGGGTCCTTGGCGATGATGGTCAGATGGAGGCGGGCGCCGGCGACGTCCAGCCGCCGCACGCGACCCGGAGTGTATCGGCTGGCTGTTCCCGCGCGGAAGCCGCGGGCGGCCCGGGTGGTGCCGGCTCGGGAGGAGGGTGGCGGTCGTTGGTGACGTCTCGGACGGTGCAGCGCGGCGGTCCGGCCGGGCCGGCGGTCCTGCGCCGCCCGGCCGCGGCCGCACCCCCGCCGCGGGGCCGCCGGCTGGCCGTCCAGGGGCTGGTCGCGCTGGGGCTGACCGTGCTGGCCCTGGCGATCCGCGACCCCCGCTACCTGCTGACCCGTTCCTTCTGGCTGGACGAGGGCTGGGTCGTCGACTCGGTCCGCGCCCCCCTGCACCAGCTCAAGCTGCTCACCTCCTCGACCCCGATCGGCTGGACCCTGCTGCTGCGCCTCGTCCCTCCGGTCGGGGGGCCGGAGCGCTACCGGCTGCTGCCGCTGGCCTTCGCCGCCCTGACCGCCCTGGCCGCCTGGCGGCTGGGAAGCTTGTTGGGCAGGGGGTCCGGGGGGCTCGAGCCCAGCCCCCCGGAGAATCGGGACCGGTGGTCGTGGCTGTACGGGCTGTGCTGCGGGGTCGCCGGGGCGGCCTCGGCGGCGGTGCTGCACCACACCTGGCTGAAGCAGTACACGGCCGAGGCGTTCGTGGCCGTGGCCCTGGCCCTGCTCCTGGCCCGGGTGGAGCGGTCCTGGTCGTGGCGCTCGCTGGCCGCCTACGCCGGCGCCGGGATCGCCGGCTTCCTGGTCAGCAACACCGCCCCGCTGGTGAGCGCGGCCGGCATGGGCGGCCTCTGGCTGGTCACGCTGGTGGCTCGGCGCTGGTCCCGCCTGCCGGCCCTGGCGGCCACGACCGTCGTCCTCGGCCTGGCCGACGCGGTCATCTACCAGGCCCTGGCCAGCAACGGCGGCACCCTGGCCCTGCGCCGGTACTGGCGGCTGCGCTACCTGTCCCTCGACGACGGGGTCGGCAACGCCGCCCACCTGGTCTGGCAGCGGCTGGCGGCCGAGCTGGGCGGCCTGGGCTGGGGGCCCTGGTGGCTGGCCCTCGCCCTCATCGGGGTCGGGCTGGCCACCCTGTGGCGGGCCGGGCTGCCGGCCCTGGCCCTGGCCGTGCCCGCCGTCGGCGCCGAGCTGGTGATCCTGGGCTTCGCCGGGGCGTACCCGTTCCTGGAGCCGCGCACCGCCATCTTCTACGCCGCCCTGCTGACCGTCACGGCCGCGGCCGGTCTGGCCACGCTGGCCCGCCTCGGCCTGGGCCGCCGGGCCGCCGCCCCCCTGGCCGTGGCCGGCCTGCTGGTGGTCGCGGTGCTGCTGGTCCCGGGCTGGGTCCGGGCGGGACGCGGCGACATCCCCGGCGAGGACGTCAAGGCCCAGGTGGCCGACGTCCTGGCCCGAGGCCGGCCCGGCGATCCCGTGGTGGTCACCTTCGGCGCCACCTTCTCCTTCGCCTACTACTGGCCCGACCGCCCCACCTTCGTGCCCACCACCGTCAACGCCGCGGTCAGCTTCATGCCCACCTTCCCCGGCCGCCCCGAGCTCGTCCTGATCCACCAGCCCCGGAGCGCCCGGGCCGCGGTCGAGGGCCTCGACCGGGGCCTGCGGCTGGGGCAGGGCCGGGTCTGGGTGGTCACCGGCTCCCCCGCCGAGCTGGCCGCGCTGCGGCGCCGGGCCGAGGGGGTGCGGTTCGTGGTCCGGCCCGGGAAGGCCACCGTGGCCGTCGCCGCCGGGGCGGGCCGCTACCATCGCAGCGCTGGAGCCGAGGGAGGTGGGCGTGAGCGGTGACGGTCCCGGCGCGACGCCGGACCGGACGGGGCGGGGTGGGCTGCGGGCCGCCGCCCGGGCCGCGGCCCGGCGGCTGCCGCCGCTGCGGCGGCTGCTGGAGGACCGCGCCCGCCTGGCCGGCGAGGTCCACGAGCTCCGGGGCGAGGTCGAGGTCCGGGACCGCGAGATCCAGGAGCTGCGGGCCGACATCGGCGCGCTCGAGGCCGCCGCCGAGGACCAGCGGCGCCGGCTCGAGGAAGGGCGGTCCGAGCTGGAGAAACTGCGCCAGCAGACCGGCCTCTACCCGCCCGGGCACTTCCACTCCCCGGTCCCCGACCTGGAGGAGGTCAGGGCGCGCGACGCCGCGATCTTCGAGCGGCCGGCCGAGCTGGCCGGCATCGACCTGCGCGCCGACGCCCAGCTGGCCCTGGTCGAGGAGCTGCGCCGGTACGCCGCCGACCAGCCCTTCGCGGCCGGGCCCACCGAGGGACTGCGCTACCACTACGACAACGACTACTTCGGCTGGGGCGACGGCCTGGTCCTGTTCTGCATGCTGCGCCATCTCCGGCCGGCCCGGGTGGTCGAGGTCGGCAGCGGGTTCTCGTCGGCGCTCATGCTCGACACCGCCGAGCGGTTCCTCGACCCCGCCCCCGACCTGGTCTTCATCGAGCCGAACCCCGACCGGCTCCGGGGCCTGCTGCGCGACCGCGACCAGGACCGGGTCACTCTTCTCAGCCGGCCGGTGCAGGAGGTCGACCGGGCGGTGTTCGACCGGCTGGAGCCGGGCGACATGCTGTTCATCGACTCCAGCCACGTGGCCAAGATCGGCAGCGACGTCAACGTGCTGCTGCTGGAGGTGGTGCCCCGGCTGCGCCCGGGCGTGCACGTCCACGTGCACGACATCGTCTGGCCCTTCGAGTACGCCAGGAAGTGGGTCTACCAGGGACGGGCCTGGAACGAGGCCTACCTGCTGCGGGCGCTGCTGGTCGGCAACCCGCGGCTGCGCATCGAGTTCTGGAGCTCCCAGCTCGCGGCCTGCCACCAGGAGCGGGTGGGGGCGGCCCTGCCGCTGTGGCTGCGCGACAGCGGCACCAGCATGTGGCTGGAGACCGTCTGAGCCGGCGGCCGGCCGGTCAGCTCCCCTTCAGCGGCAGGCGGCGCAGCCCGCCGGCCTCGACGGCCAGGACCTCCAGCCGGTTGCCGCCGGCCGTGAACGACGAGCCGGGCAGCATGCCGGCGAAGCGGAGCGTGCCCGCGCCGCCCTCGGGCGCGACCGTCGCCACCGTCCCGATGCGGCCGTTGACGGCCAGGGCCAGCAGCGTGCCCGGGGCCACCCCGGCCGGCACCGTTCCCTGGACGTAGGCCGGCACCTCGCCGCGGTCGGGCCGGACGTTGCGGAAGGCGCCCAGCCTGTCGACGGTGAGGGCGGGGCCGCCGTCGGTCACGCGGAGGTCGCGGAGGTCCCGGCCCACCAGGTCGGCCCGGGGGCCGAGACGGTCCAGTCCCCGCCCGGACACGGCCCCGAGCTGCGGGCGCACCTGCGGGTGGGGCGGCAGCCCGCCGCCCTTGAGGACGGTGGCCAGGTTGGGGGGGCCGGCGATGGTGAACCGCTTGGGGTTGCCGTGCTCGCGGACGGCCACGAAGGTCTTGGAGGTCTCGGTGCGTGGCTCGCTGCGCACGGCCGAGCGGCCGTCCACCGGCCAGGGCAGGCGCACCCCGGCGTAGTCGGCCAGGGTGGGGAGCAGGTCGACGTGCTCCCAGTTGCGGTCGTCGATGCGCCCCTTGGTCTGGCCCGGCTCCTTGATGAACAGCGGCACCCACATGATCCAGGGGTCGTTGCCGCGGCCGATGATGCGGGCCGCCGTGCCCGGGGCGAAGCTGATGCCGTGGTCGGCGGTGACCACCACCACGGCCTGGTCGAGCAGGCCGCGCTGGCGCAGGGTGGACAGCGTCTCGCCCAGCATCCGGTCGGCGAAGGCCAGCTGGAGCCAGTGCCGCTGGCGGCCCAGCTGGCGCCAGGCCGGCTCCTGCTCCCACACCGCCCCCGCCCTGGGCACGCCCAGGGTGCCCGGCGGGGAGGGATAGCGCAGGCCCGAGGGCAGCCACTGCCAGGGCCGGTGCGGGATCACCAGGTGGATGTAGTGCAGCGTGGGCGTGTCCGAGGGCCGCAGCCCTTCCAGGAACTCCGGGAACCCGGCCGGCCGGCTCACCTGCTGGCCGGTGGCGTCGGTGGCCGACTCGGCCACCTGCTGCTCGATGTCGGCGCTGGGCTCCTGTTTGCGCTCGCTGGGCGAGACCAGCTCGCCCAGCAGCTCGCCGGAGCGGCCCAGGGCGCCGGCCAGCCCGCCGCCCCCGGCGCCGGCTCCCGACCCGTCGTCGGGGCCGCCGCAGTCGCGCGGCGGGCACAGCCGGGTGGCCGACTCGTGCACGTTCATCCGGTAGGTGCCGGAGAGCAGGGTGAACAGGTTGTAGGGGTAGTTGCTGTAGTGGGCGGCCAGCGGCTGGCTGGGCCAGCGGCCGGTCAGCATCGACGGGAAGGCGTCGCGGGTCCACTGGGTGGTGCCGGTGGCGTTGCGGTACCAGGTGGACCGCTCGGCCAGCCAGGCCAGGTTGGGGAAGGTGTAGGCGTCGCTGTGGCCCTGGGTGTCGAGCAGCGAGTCCAGGGGCAGCTCGTCGAGGGCGAACACCACGATCGGGGGCCGCTTGGCCGCACCGGTGGCCGCCCCGGCCACCGGTGCCGGGGTGCTCTGGGGCAGCACCAGGGCCGAGGCCGGGGAGGCGAACAGGAACAGCCCGGCCGACAGCAGCGGCCCCACCGACGCCACCCGCAGGATCCTGCCGAGCAGCCGGACACGCAGGTAGAGCGCGGTCCCGGCCAGGCCGGCGACGACCGCGGCGACGGCCACGGCCAGGCCCCGGACCTGGGTCAGCTGCTTGCCCACCTGCATGGCCAGGGCGATCAGCAGGCCGGCGACCAGGGCCACGTGCACGGCCCGGCGCCAGCGGCCCCCGGCCAGCCCGCTCACCGCCCCAACGCCCCACAGCAGCACCGGCGGCCCCACGGCGATGGCCAGCGCCAGCAGGACGACGTCGAGGGTGCTGACCTGCTCCATCAGCAGGAAGTCGGGGCTGCGGCCGATCAGGTCGAGCAGCGGCTGGGTGATGGCCAGCCCGCACAGGCCGGCCAGCTCCAGGAACGCCAGCAGCTCCCAGCGGCGCCGCCGGGTCCAGATGGCCGGTGGGCCCGGCTCCGGGGGTGCCGTCTGGCGGTCCCGGTCCTCCAGGCGCGTGTCCGGCCTGACCATCCCTAGGACGCCGCCGCCTTGAGCTGGCGCAGGTCGGCGTCGACCATCATCTGCACGAGCTCCTCGAAGCTGACCGTCGGCTTCCAGCCGAGCTGCTCACGGACCTTGCTCGGGTCGGCCTTGAGCACGTCGACCTCGGCCGGCCGGACGAACCGGGAGTCGGTCCGGACATACTGCTCCCAGTCGAGATCGACGGCGGCGAAGGCCAGCTCGACCAGCTCCCGCACCGAGCGGGTCTCGCCCATGCCGACCACGTAGTCCTCGGCCTCGGGGGCCTGGAGCATCATGTGCATGGCGCGCACGTAGTCGCCGGCGAAGCCCCAGTCGCGCTGGGCGTCGAGGTTGCCCAGGCGCAGCTCGCTGTCCAGGCCCAGCTTGATCCGGGCCGCCGACAAGGTGATCTTGCGGCTCACGAACTCGACCCCGCGGCGCGGCGACTCGTGGTTGAACAGGATGCCGGAGACGGCGAACAGCCCGTAGGACTCGCGGTGGTTCTGGGTGATGTAGTGGCCGTAGCACTTGGCCACCCCGTACGGGCTGCGGGGATGGAAGGGCGTGAGCTCGTTCTGGGGGGTCTGGCGGACCTTGCCGAACATCTCCGACGAGGACGCCTGGTAGAAGCGGATGGTCGACTGGCCGGAGGAGGCCCCGAACCGGCCCACGCCGGACACGATCCGGACCGCCTCCAGCATGCGCAGCACCCCGACCCCGGTGACCTCGGCGGTCAGCTCGGCCTGGGACCAGGACACGGGCACGAACGAGATCGCCCCCAGGTTGTAGACCTCGTCCGGCTGGACCGTCTCCAGGGCCGAGATGAGGCTGCCCTGGTCCAGCAGGTCGCCGCCGACCAGCTGGAGGTCGGGGATCAGGGCCTGGATGGCCGAGATCTTGGGGTTCTCCTGGCCCCGGACCATGCCCCAGACCTCGTAGCCCTGCTCGAGCAGGTACTCGGCCAGGTACGAGCCGTCCTGCCCGGTGATGCCGGTGATCAGTGCGCGTTTGCTCAAGGGTGCTCCTCTCCGGTGGCGCCGTCAGACCGATTCACCGGGCACCCCCTGGGGTTCCCCGGACCCCTCCGGCGCGGGCGCCGCGGTCGCGATGAGCGCGTACTCCTGGGAGCCGAACAACACCACGTTCAGCTTGGCGAACGCGTCGTTCACCCGCTTGGCCCAGGGCGGCGCGTCCGGGTCGTCGATCATCGGAAGCTGGTAGTCGGTGGCGGGCGCGTGGAAGCGCAGCCGCACGTCCCGGAACCCGGCCCCCTCGCACAGGAACGTGAGCAGCGAGGGGTGCAGGGGACGCAGGTGGGTCGGGTCGAGGATGAAGGAGTTGCCGAGGACGACCAGGGAGGTCGGGTTGGGGGTCTCGGCGATGAACAGCCCGCCCGGCCGCAGCCGGGTCGCGGCCAGCTCCAGCAGCTCGACCAGGTCGGCGAACTCCAGGTGCTCGACCAGGTGGGTGGCGATGATCGCGCCCAGCGAGCCGGGCTCACGCCCGCGCAGGAAGCTGCTGCCGTCGACCTGGCGCACGTCCAGCCCGCGGTCGCGGGCCTCGGCCACCATCGACGGGTCGGTGTCGACCCCGATGGCCTCCACCCCCCGGCGGGTCAGCATCTCCACCAGCTCGGCCCGGCCGCAGCCGATGTCGACCACCGGTGGGTTGGCCACCAGCAGGTCGAGGTAGCGCTCGGCCAGGGCGGCCGCGACCGTCTCGGGGTCGCCCCGGAACCGCCGCTCGAAGCCGACGTAGTCGAACAGGGCGGAGGACGGGGCCGCCTGCACCGGGGCGCCCGCCACCGGGGCGGCCACAGCCGGGGCCGGCGCCACGGCCTGCGCCTGGAGGGAGCGCAGGCGGCGGTCCAGGCCGTTGACCCGCTCGCGCAGCTCGCTGAGGCGCTCGCCGGCCCCGGCCAGCCCGGCGGCCGGGGCGATGGCCATGCCCAGGTCCTCCAGGGTCTGGATGACCGAGCGGACCTCGCCCTTCAGCAGCTCCAGGTTGACGCTGGCGGCGTGCGCCTCGGCCTGGACCAGCTCGGCCTCCAGGGCGACGCGCTGCATCGAGGCGACCTGCTGCTCCAGCTCGGCGGTGCGGCGCAGGCTCTCGCCGCCCATGCGCAGGGCCTCGTCGACCCGCAGGTAGCCGCGCAGCTTTTCGACCCCGCGCTCACCCAGGACCTGATGGGCGACCCGCTTGGCCAGCCGCACGGCGCGCCGGCTCGGGGTCGGCCGGGCCACCGGCGCCGGCGCCGGCGCCGGCTCGGGCGCGACCTCCTCGGCGGCCTGGTCCGGCGGCGGCGGGCGCAGGCGGTCGGTTTTGTCGCGGCTGAGCTCTCCAGGCAGTGCCAACGGAGTCACCTCACCTCATCGACGGCCACGCGGTGGCCTCGGCGAACCTGCTGGCGATCATGGCGTCGCTCGGGGTGCCGAGGAGGCCGAGCTGCAGCCTCGCCGACGCCAACGCGCCTCCGGGCAGGGTGGGGCGCAGGCCGAGCAGCTCCACCAGCCGCATGGCGGCCCGGCCGGCGTCGTGGCGTCGCTCGACCAGCCGGCGCCCCGCCCACGACAGCCGCGAGGCCCGCGCCTGGTCGTCGGCCAGCTCGGCGGCCAGCCGGCGCCGCCGGTCGGGGCCGGCGCCGACCAGCAGGTGGATGTCGGCCACGGCGCCCACCTGCGCGGCCGATTCGGGGGCGCTGACGCACGGCGCCCCCCAGGCCATGGCCTCCAGCAGCCGGACCGGCTCGGCCACGGTCACGACCGAGGCGCAGGCCATGGCCGTGGGCACCAGGTCGTCGGCCAGCGGCTCGGCCAGGCCCGGCCAGCGCCAGCCGTCGTCGGCCTGCTCGAGCACGGCCGCCTCGGGCAGCCCGCGGGCCCAGCGCAGCCGCCGACGCACAAAGGGCGAGACGACCGAGCGGCCGGCGGCGTGGTCGCCCGCCGGGGCCAGGACGCCCCGGTCGCCGGCGGCGTCCACGGTGGCCGGCTGGTCGGCCACGATCGCGGCCGCCCGCCCGGCCGCCGCCGACCCGGCCTCGGCGGCCGAGCCGACCCACAGGGCCAGCGGCCGCCCCGGCGGGACGCGCCCGGCCGAGGCCACGGTGGCCATGACCGCGGCCGGCTCGGGCGCGCCGGGCTCGATCGTGGACGGCACGCACCACCGGTACAGCGCCACCAGCAGCGGCTTCAGCGACTCCGGGGGTCGGCGGTCCAGGGCGAGCCCGAGCAGGGGAAGGGTCATGCGCCGAGCAGCTCCCGTACCACCGGTGACCAGCTCAGGGCCTGCACCCGCTCCCGGCCGGCCGCCCCCAGCCGCTCGGCCAGGGCCCGGTCGGCGGCCAGGCGGTCGATGGCCGCCCCCATGGCCTCGGGGGAGCCGTCGGTGACCAGGCCGGTGACGCCGTCCTCGACCCATTCGAGCACGCCGCCGGCGTCGTCGGCGGTCACGACCGGCTTGCCGGCCAGGAACGCCTGGAGGGTGACGTAGCCGTAGTCCTCGTCGGAGGGGGCGTAGACGACCGCCAGGGCCCCGGCGAACAGCTCGACCAGCTCCTCGTCGGGCACGAAGCCGCGCAGCTCGACCCGGCCGCCCAGGTCCTGGCGGCGCACCCGGGCGGCCAGGTCGTCCAGGAACTCGCCCCGGCCGGCGACCACCGAGCGCACCTCCGGCCTGGTGTGGGGCAGGCTGTCGACCAGCAGGTGGGGGCGCTTGTTGGCCTCCAGCCGGGTGGCGCAGAACACATAGTCGCCGAACGGCCCCGGGTGCAGCCGGTCGGCCAGCGGCGGCGGGTGGTACAGCGGCTTGGCGGCCAGCCCGCTGAAGTCGCGCAGCCGGTCGGCCACCACCCCGGAGATGGTGTACAGCCGCTCGGCCTCCTCCAGGGCCCGGTTGTCCCACTCGCCCAGCAGGCGCTGCACCTCCAGGGCGGGGTCGTCGGGGCCGAAGTCGGACCAGGCGGCGTCGGCGGCGTCGTAGGCGCCGCGGTGCTGGTGCAGCAGCCACACCACCTTGCGGGGGTGGCGGACGAAATAGGAGGGGAAGTTGGTGGCGATCACCAGGTCGGCGTCGACCGGGACCAGCCGCCAGGCCAGCGGGGCGTCGAACAGCCGGTCCTTCTCCCAGGCCACCGGCAGCCGCACCAGCTCGGCCCGGTGCCCCTCGGCGGCGATCGCCTGGACCAGGTTCTCCTGCAGCAGCTCGGCGCCGCCCCGGACGAACGGCTTCTGGGCGCCGCAGACCACCACGTCCACTCCTGCCGACTCCTCCTGCTCACGGCGGCTGCGCACGGCGGCCCCGGGCCATCGCGGTCGCACACCGCGTTCCTCGCAACGCACGGTACTATACGGCGCGATGCCCTCCCGAACTCCGACCAGCCAGCCGACGCTGGACCCGATCCAGGCCCGCGTCGCGGAGATCGAGCGCCTGCCGATGGAGCGGGTCAACGCCGGCGCCGACGTGTCGTTCTGGCGGGGCTTCGGCCGGGCCGCCGGCGAGGTCTACGAGTACCGCGAGCTGCTCCTGAACCTCATCCGCAAGGAGCTCAAGACCAGGTACAAGGACTCGTTCCTGGGCTTCCTGTGGTCGCTGCTGCGGCCGATGTTCCTGCTGGCCGTCTACTACATCGCCATCGGCAAGTTCCTCGGCATCCCCTTCCCGCTGTTCCCCATCTTCCTGTTCTGCGGTCTGGTCGCCTGGACGCTGTTCACCGACGTCCTCGGCGGCGGCACCGGCAGCATCGTCGGCAACGCCGGGCTGATCAAGAAGGTCTACTTCCCCCGGGAGCTGCTGCCCCTGTCGGTGGTCGGGGCCGCCCTGGTCAACTTCGCCATGCAGCTGCTGGTGCTGGTGGCCGCCGTGCTGGTGTTCGGCGGCGAGCTGCACGGCCAGCAGCCCTGGCTGCTGCCGCTGGCCCTGCTGGCCCTGCTGCCGTTCATGACCGCCTGCGGCCTGTTCCTGGCCGCGGCCAACGTCTCGTTCCGCGACGTCGAGCACCTCATCGAGATCGTCCTGCTGCTGTGGTTCTGGACCACCCCGATCGTGTACGGGGTCGGGGGCGTGCTGAACCGCATGCACAACAGCGGGCTGGACTGGATGGCCAAGCTGTACCTGGCCAACCCCATGGCCAACATCGTCATCGGGTTCCAACAGGCGGTCTACGGCGACTACAACGACGGCACCACCCAGCAGACCTTCCAGGGCAACATCGCCCTGCGCCTGGTCGCGGTGACGGCCGGGTCCCTGGTCCTGCTCTGGCTGGCGCAGCGCTTCTTCAGCCGCGCCCAGGGCAATTTCGCGCAGGAGCTGTAGCGACACGGTGGCGGCCACGATCATCCGGGTGAACGACGTTGCCAAGAAGTTCACCATCAACAAGGACAAGTCGCTCAAGGAGCGGCTCACCGGCCTGGGCCGGTCCCGCCGGTACCGCCAGGAGTTCTGGGCCCTCAAGGGCGTGTCGTTCGAGCTGGAGGCGGCCAGGACCCTGGGCCTGATCGGGGCCAACGGGTCCGGCAAGAGCACCCTGCTCAAGGTGATCGGCGGGATCCTGGCCCCGGACGAGGGCTGGGTCGAGCGCCGCGGGCGGCTGGCCGCCCTGCTGGAGCTGGGCGCCGGCTTCCACGGCGACCTGACCGGGCGCGAGAACGTCTACCTCAACGCCTCCATCCTCGGCCTGACCCGCCGCCAGACCGACGCCTACTTCGACGCCATCGTCGACTTCTCCGGCATCGAGCGGTTCATCGACACCCAGGTCAAGTTCTACTCGAGCGGCATGTACGTCCGCCTGGCCTTCGCCGTCGCGGTCCACGTCGACCCCGACATCCTGCTGGTCGACGAGGTCCTGGCCGTGGGCGACGAGCCCTTCCAGCGCAAGTGCCTGGAGCGGATCAAGCAGTTCCAGCGCGAGGGCCGCACGATCGTGTTCGTGACCCACGGCCTGGACCAGGTCCGCCAGCTGTGCGACCGGGTGATCATGCTGGAGAGCGGCGAGGTGGTGGTCGACGGCACCCCGGTGGACGCCCTGCGGGCCTTCCGGGAGCGCTACAACGTCCAGGCCGGCCAGGAGCCCGAGCACGGCGACCGGCGGCTGGAGATCCTCAAGACGATCGTGACCGACGGCGCCGGCCGGCCCAGGGACCGCTTCACCCCCGGCGACGCCCTCGGGATCGAGTTCGAGGTCGTGGCCCACGAGCCGACCGACGACTGGGTCGCCGGGGTGGCCATCAGCAACCACCTCGACCTGCTCGTGTACGGCACCAATACCAACCTCCAGGGGATCGAGCTGCCGCCGATCTCGGGCCGGCGGCGGGTCTGCTACCGCTTCGACGCCATCCCCATGGTGGAGGGCCAGTACTACGTGACCGTGGCCGTGCACCCCAAGGTGGGGCCCGAGTACCACCGGCTGGACCGGGCCGTCTCGTTCAAGGTCTTCAGCGAGGCCGCCGACCACGGCGTGCTCCACCTGACCCCGCGATTCGAGGTGTCGGAGTGACCGCCCCCCTCGACCGGAGCGGGCGGGTCGCCCTGGTCCCGGCCCGCTTCGGGCAGGGCGCGGTCGGCGGGGCCGAGATCGTGCTCGACCAGATGGCCCGGCGCCTCCAGGCCCGCGGCTGGGAGGTGGAGATCCTCACCACCTGCGCGCTGGACCACCACACCTGGGAGAACGTGCTGCCCGCGGGCAAGTCCATGGAGGACGGCCTGCTGGTCCACCGCTTCCCGGTGGTGACCACCCCCGGCCCGGAGCGGGCCCAGCTGGAGCAGGCCATCCTGAGCGGGGCGCCGCTGCGCCTGCACGAGCAGCAGCGCTGGATGAACGCGGGGATGCGCTCCCCGGAGCTGTTCCACCACCTGCTGGACCACGCCGGCGAGTACCGCACGATCATCTTCACCCCCTACCTGTTCTGGATCACCTTCGCCTGCTCCCAGATCGCGCCCGAGCGCAGCGTGCTCTGGACCTGCCTGCACGACGAGCCGTACGCCTACCTGGGGCTGTTCCAGCCGCTGCTGACCGGCGTGGGCGGGCTGCTGTTCCAGACGCCCCCCGAGCACGAGCTGGCCCACCGCCTGGTGGCCACCCCGGCCCCGCACGCCCTGGTCGGCTGCGGGGTCGAGGTCCCCGACGGCTACGACCCCGAGGGGTTCCGGCGCCGCCACGGCATCGACGGCCGCTTCCTGCTGTACGCCGGCCGGCGCGAGGGCGCCAAGGGCTGGGAGATGCTGCTGGAGCAGCTGGCCGCCGTCCTGGGCCGCCGCGACCTGCCGTTCTCGCTGGTGACCATGGGCGCCGGCGAGGTCAGGCCGCCGGCCGCCATCGCCGACCGGGTGGTCGACGTCGGCTTCCTGCCCGACGCCGAGCGCGACGCCGCGTTCGCGGCCGCCGACGCCTACCTCCAGCCCAGCCGCTACGAGGCCTTCTCGCGGACGATCATGGAGGCCTGGCTGGCCGGCACCCTGGTGATCGCCAACGGCGGCTCGGACGTGGTCCGCTACCACTGCGAGCGGTCGGAGGCCGGCCTGCTGTACGACGACGAGCTCGAGCTCGAGGAGTGCCTGGCCTTCCTGGCCGAGGCCCCGGAGACGGCGGCCGACCTCGCCGGCCGCGGCCGCGCCTATGTCCTGGACAACTACCAGTGGGACACGGTGCTCGACAAGGTCGAGGCGGCCCTGACCACCTGGACCTGAAAGGGCGCGGACGCATGCGCATCCTGATGGTGTCCCCCTACCCGCCGATCCGGGACGGGATCGCCGCCTACGCGGTGCAGACGGTGGCGGCCCTGCGCCGCGAGGGCCACGATGTCGAGGTCCTCTCGCCCGGCCCCTCGGCCGCCCACCACCACCTCGACCTGCACGGCCCCCGGGGGCCGCTGGTCCTGGCCCGCCGGGTCCGCGGCTACGACAAGGTCATCATCCAGTTCCACCCCGACATCTTCTATCCGGCCCCCTCCACCCCGGCCCGCCACGCCATGGTCAGCCTGGCCCTGCTGGCCGCGGTCCGGGCGGCCCGCCGCACCGAGGTGGTCGTCCACGAGATCGACTACTCGGTCGGGCGCCGGCGCGGCCCCGACGGCGCCGCCGCCCGCCGGCTGTGGCGGCGGGTCCAGAGCATCCAGCTGCACACCGAGATGGAGCGGCGCAACATGATCGAGGCGTTCGGGGTGCGGCCCGAGCGCACCACCGTCACCGCCCACGGCGCCCACTTCGTCCGCCGCACCAGGATGTCCAGGGACGATGCCCGGCGCTCGCTCGGCATCCCCGCGGACGAGCTGGTCTTCCTGGCCATCGGGTTCATCCAGCCCCACAAGCAGTTCGACCTGGCCGTGGGGGCCTTCGACGGCCTCGGCGGGCAGGGCTGCTCGCTGCACGTGGTCGGCTCGGTCCGGGTCGACGAGCCCCAGCACCTGGCCTACCTGGCCGAGCTCCAGGCGCTGATCGCGGCCACCCCGGGCGCGCACCTGCACGACCAGTACGTCAGCGACGAGCAGTTCGACCGCTGGCTGGTGGCCAGCGACGTGGTCGTGCTCCCCTACCGCAACATCTGGAGCTCCGGGGTGCTGGAGCGGGCCGTGCTGTACGACCGCCGGGTGATCGCCACCGCCGTGGGCGGCCTCAGCCACCAGGCCGCCGCCCGCCCGGGGGTGACCCTGGTCGACGAGGCCGGCCTGGCCGCGGCCATGTGGCGGGCCAGGGGCCAGGCGGGGCTGGGCCCGGACGCGGTGGAGGCGTCCTGGCCGGCCGGCCCCGAGCGGCTCCGCGAGCGGGTCCAGGAGCAGGTGGTGGCCAGGGCCACCCGGCGCCGGGGCCTGCCCGTGCGCAGCGGGAACGGCCGGCCGGCGGCCGCCGCCGGCCAGGGCAGCCTGCCCCTGCGGCGGCTGCCGCCGCTCGGGCTGCCCCCGCCGACCTCGGCCCGGCCGGGGGTGTCGCTGCTCAAGCGGCTGGTCCGCCGGGCCACCGGCTGGCAGGTCGACCCGCTGGTGGCCCAGGTGAACGCGCTGCGGGAGGTCACCATCCAGGCCCTGGAGCGCACCGCCCAGCTCGAGCGCGAGGCGGCCGCCGGCCGCGACCGGGACCCCGGCTGAGGCGCCGGCGATGGCGGCGGCGGCTACCACCGAGGACGGGCGGCGCGGCGACCACCGCGACGCCCTGATCGCCGGCCTGGTCGTCCTGGCCCTTCTGGGGCTGTTCGTGACCGTGCAGTGGGCCAGGCTCCCCTCCTTCGACGGCAAGGTGGCGCTGTCGACGGCCAGGGCCATGACCCAGGGCCGCCTGCACCTGCTGCCTTCGGAGGACCCGACCAAGCACCACTTCCCCTACTCCCACTACGGCATCGGGATGCCGCTGGTGCTGCTGCCGCTGTACCTGCTCCAGCGGGCCCTGCACGTCGCCCCCTACCTGCTCGAGTCGCTGGCCAGCCCGCTGCTGCTGGCCCCCACCGGCGCCCTGCTGTACCTGGCCGGGCGCGAGCTGGGCTGGAGCCGCCGGCTGTCGCTGGCCGGGGCGCTGGTCTTCGGCGCCCTGACCCAGGCCCTGCAGATCAGCCAGGAGGCCTGGAGCGAGCCCGGGGTGGCCCTGGCCGTCGCCCTGGTCGTGCTGGGCATGCTCCGCTGGCGGACCGGCCGCGCCAGCGGCCCCTGGCTGGTCGGGTCCGGGCTGGGCGTGGGCCTGCTGTTCCGCAGCGACTCGGCCCTGCTGGTCGGGGGCGCCCTGCTCCTGCTGCCGGCCTTCGTCCCCTGGCGGCGGCTGCTGTCGGAGCGCCGGGCCTGGCTGGGGCTGGTCCTGCCCGTCCTGCCCGTGCTGGCCTGGACGGCCTGGTACAGCCTGCGCCGCGACGGCTCCCTGGTCCCGGCGGCCTACGGCAGCTTCACCACCCCGCTGCCCACCGGCTTCTACGGGCTGATCCTCTCCCCCGGCAAGGGCCTGTTCGCCTACAACCCGTTCCTGCTGCTGGCCATCCCCGGGGCGGTGGCGCTGTGGCGGCGCGACCGGGCCGCCACCGCCCTGCTGGTCGGCCTCATGCTCGACCGGGCCCTGCTGTACGCCCGCTGGAGCGACTGGGCCGGCGGGGTCAGCTGGGGCCCGCGCTTCCTGATGCCGGCCGTGGGGCCGTTCGCCCTGCTGGCCGTCTACGGCGTCTCCCGCATCCCCCGGCTCCACCAGGGGCTACGGGTCCCGGCCGTCGCCGTCGTGGTCGCCCTGACCGTGGCCGGCGGCGTGGTCGGCGTCGCCTCGGTGTGGGTCAACTACGGCAGCTCCGCGCGCTGGGTCACCGAGGTCCCGTCCCAGGAGGCCGCCCGCCGCCACGCCTACGTGTACACCTTCCGCGACAGCGCCATCGCCTACAACCTCCGCCACCTGGACGGCGACATCCGCCCCTGGCCCCTGGTCCACTTCAGAGGCGGCCCCGACCCGATCGGCGTCCTCGCCCTGGCCACCGCCGTCCTGGCCGCGGTGGCCGCCTGGGTCCTGGCCCGCCCGGACCCGGCCCCCCGAGAACCCCGTTCCCCGACCCCCGCGGAGGGTGAAGCCCTGGAACGGGCGTAGGGCCCGTTGCGTCAGGTGGTCGCGGCCGGGTGCCCCGCTACCAACGGGTGTAGAACAGGGCCTCGATCGCCAGCGCCTGGGCGAGCAGGAGACCCGCGACCAGGGGCAGGCTGACGCGCCAACGGAGAAGCTGGCGGGTGGCGATCACCACCGCGAACGGCACCAGGAACTGCCACATCCGCTCGACCTCGCCTCGGGTGTGGCCCCAGGCGGCGGCCACGACCAGGCTGGCCAGCGTGGCCGCCTCGAACGAGCCCCAGGCGCGCTCGCGCGCCGCGTCGCGGAGCCGCACCACCAGGGCGGCGGCCAGCGGGAAGCCGAGGATCGCCGCGAACGCCACCAGGTCGGCGAAGGCCCACACCCACCAGACGCGCTGCTGGGTGCCTGGCGCGGTGCTCCAGAAGCGCTGCACCGCCTGGACGGCCGCGACCACGTCGTAGCCGGTGGCGAGCCACAGCGTCGCGGCCAGGCCGAGCACGACCGCCGTGGTGGCCCCGGCCCACCGCAGCACCCACCTCCAGGCCCTGTCCCCGGGCGATTCCCCGACGTCTGCGGCCCAGGTGGCCAGGGCCCGCACGGCCAGGAACGGCAGCACCAGAACCGCCGCGAACGTCAGCATGGAGGCCAGCCACAGCAGCACCCCGCCGGCCACCGTCCACCACCAGGAGCGGCGCCGCAGCCCGCGGTCGGCGGCCAGGGCGCCGCCGGCCAGCACCGGCGCCCACATCGCGTCGGCCGAGGTGGCCACGTACAGCACGGTGACCGGGGCCAGAGCCCAGCAGGCGACCGCCCATCGCTCCCCCGCCTCGCCCAGCTCGTCGTGGGCCAGGCCGGCCACCACCAGCAGACCGAGGCAGCCAGCGACAACGGTGGCCAGCGCCGCCGCGTCCAGGCCGGGCCAGACCCGGTCGACCAGCACGTAGAACAGCGTGGCGCCCGGCGGGTGCACAGCGGCGTAGTCGGGTAACGAGGATACCCGGGCCGGGAACTCGCCGAGGAAGGTCGGGATCGGCCCCACCTGGTCGACCGCGTCCGGGTATTCGCCGACGAAGGCCAGCGGCGCCGCCCAGGCCGCCGGCCCGCCTGCCAGCGCGGCCACGGCCAGGGTGAGCACCAGGACGGCGGCCAGCGAGCCGGCCAGCCGCAGTGCCCGCGGCGGCCCGTGCTCGAGCGCGAGCCAGACCAGGCCGGCGGCGGCCAGCAGGGCCAGTGGCAGGGCGACCACGGCGGCCGGCCCGTCCAGCCCTGGCGACCAGAACAGATAGGACGGCCAGCTGTGGTACCAGGGCCAGCTGGGCACCGAGAACGGCACCCGGCCAAAGCCGCGCATGCTGAAGGTGCCAACCACGCCGACGGCCACCAGACAGACCGCGGCGACGGCGATGGCCGGCGGCAGCGGGCCGCGGGCGGCGGGTCGTGCCGGTCCGGCCGGGCCAGGATGCTGGGTGTCAGACGGCTTCACGAGTCCGCTCCTTCGAGCCCGCTCGACCAGACAGGCACGAGCCGTTGGCGGACAGCGCCAAGAAGGCCCGAGGCGGCGATGCGAGGTCGGCCTATGGTTCCGGCACCCTTGCGACGCAGATCACCGACTGGCCGAAGGGGGGGTCAAATCGTCGCTCGGAGGCGCGGACCAGCGGCACGATGAGCCGGTCGTACAGCTTGACCAGTGTGGGCGTCGGCCGGGCCCGGCCACCCACGCGCACCGCCGCCCACCACGCCAGCCCGCCCAGCAGGTTCACGGGCTTGAGCATTGTCACCTGGAGCCCTGCCGCCTCGACGGCTCGGCGGAGCGCCTTCGGGGTGTAGCGACGAACATGGCCGACCGCACGGTCGAACTCGCCGTACAGCGACGGATAGCCTGGCACGAGGAGGACGAGGTTGCCGCCGGCGACCACCGTCGAACCCATGGCCTTCAGGGCGCGCACGTCCTCTTCAAGGTGTTCGAGAACGTTGATTGCCACGACCGAGTCCACCGGCAGATCGAACGTGACTTCCCCGAGGAGGTCGAGCGTTCGCACCTCGACGTCGGGCCGGCTGCCGAGACGGGCGCGGAGCGACCACAGGCAGAAGGGATCGCTGTCGGACACCACCAGCCGCTTCCGTCCGGTCAGCTGGGCCGCGAAGTCCCCGAGACCGGCGCCGACCTCAAGGACCGAATCGCCGAGGTGGGGCTCGATCAGGTCATAAAGGTAGCGGCGGTAGCGGACCGCCTCGCTGAGGTCCTCGAGACCGAGCGTATGGATCGTGCCCATCTCGCCCTGGGCCGCGTCGAGTGCCCCGGGGGCGTCGGGGGCCCGCTGCGACAACGGCCCGACCGCTTTGGGCGCAGACCGGAACCGATAGCGGAGCGCTGCGCCCGCGGCACGCAAGCCGTCGCCGAGGTGGAGCCGCCTGCCCTGGCTGTAGGTGCGGGCCCGGTAGGAGATCGGCACCTCGTAGATGACCAGGCCCTGGCGCCAGAAATGCGCGGTGAGTTCCATCTCGACGGTGAAGGTCTTCGCCGTCAGCGTGAGGCCTTCGAACGCCTTGCGGGTGAAGACTTTGTAGCCGGTGTACACATCCGACAGATAGCGGTTGAACAGCATGTTGACGGTTAGGTTCAGCAGCCGGTTGGCCACCCGGTGGGTGTAGGACAGCCCCGCGGCGCTGCCCTTGAAGCGCGAGCCGTAGACGACCTCGAACTCCCCGTCGAGGATCGGCTGGATGAGCGCAGGCAGGTCGGCCGGGTCGTACTCGAGGTCGGCGTCCTGGATGCACAGGATGTCGCCGGTGGCCGCCTCCAGGCCGGTCCTGACCGCCGCTCCCTTGCCCTGGCGACGCTCGTGCACGATCAACCGGACGTCGTCGCGGGGTGGCGGGTCGATCAGGTAGCGGCCGGCGTCGGTCGAGCCGTCGTCGACGAAGATCAGCTCGGTCTCCACCCCCAATGCCGCCAGGTCAATGGCGAGCAGGCGCTGGATCACCGTCGGGAGGGCGCGCAGTTCGTTACGGAACGGTACGACGACCGACAACCTCACGCCACGAGCCCTCCGCCCCCTGTCACGACAAATCGGGCGCAGGATACCACCTGCACAGGGCGGGACTTGCAAGCCTCAGCTACCTGTCGAGGGCCCGGTGGTAGGCGGCGGCGGTCTCGGCGGCGCAGCGGTCCCAGGTGAAGGTGGCCGCGCGGGCCCGGCCTCTGGCGGCGGCGGCCTGGCGGGCGGCCGGGTCGCCGGCGAGCTTGGCCAGGGCGGCGGCCAGGGCGTCGGGGTCGCCCGGGTCGACCAGGAGGGCGGCGTCGCCGGCGACCTCGGGGAGCGAGCCGCCGGTGGTGGTGACCACCGGGGTGCCGCAGGCCATGGCCTCCAGGACGGGCAGGCCGAAGCCCTCGTAGCGGCTGGGGTAGGCGAACACGTCGGCCCCGGTGAACAGGGCCGCCTTGTCGGCCTCGGGCAGGTAGCCGGCGAGCAGCACCCGGTCGGCGACCCCGCTCCCGGCGACGGCCGCGGCCAGCGCCCCCTGCCCCCAGCCGGCCAGGCCGGCCAGGACCAGCCGGTGGGGCAGCTCGCCGGCCAGGCTCGCGAAGGCCCGGACCAGCGTCGGCAGGTCCTTGCGGGGCTCGACGGTGCCGAGGCCGAGCAGGTAGGGGCCGTCGAGCCCGAGCCGGCGGCGCAGGGCGGCCACCTCGGCCTCGCCGGCCGGGCGCAGGTCGGTCCCGAGCCGGGTCACGTCGATGCGCCCAGGGGCCACCTCCAGCCGTTCGGCCAGGTCGCGGGCGGTGGTCGCAGACACACACAGGACCCGGCGGGCGGCCCGGACGGCCCGGCGCAGGGCCCAGCCGAAGTAGCGGACCTTGTTGGCGTCGTGCCACTCGGGGTTGGTGAGCAGGGTGAGGTCGTGGACGGTGACCACCTGGGGCAGCCGGGAGGCCAGGGGCAGCTCGTAGTGGACGCCGTGGAGGAGGTCGGCCCCGGCCGATCGGGCCGCCCGGCCGGCCAGCAGCTGGGTCCAGGCGATCCGGGCCGGCCGGCCGGCCCGGGCCGCGGCCACCGGGTGCAGGCGCAGGCCGGGCGCGGCCAGCGCGGCCGCCGACCCGGGGGCGCAGAACACCTCCAGCTCCAGGTCGTCGCGTGTCGCCATCGCGGCCAGCAGCCGGGCCACGTACACCCCGGCCCCGGTCAGCCGGGCCGGCACGGCGCTGGCCTCGACCGCCACCCTCAGCACCGTGGCATCACCTGGCCAGGACCCGGCGGTAGGCCGCCCAGGTGCCGGCGGCAGCGGCCGACCAGGTGAAGCGGGCCGCCCGGCGCGGGCCGGCGTCGGCCAGGCGGCGGCGCAGGGCCGAGTCGGTGACCAGCCGGACCAGCCCCTTGGCGATCGCCCCCCGGTCGAGCGGGTCGACCAGCACGGCGGCGTCGCCGGCGACCTCGGGCAGGCTGGAGCGGTCGCTGGTCAGCACCGGGAGGCCGTGGGCCATGGCCTCCACCACGGGCAGCCCGAACCCCTCGTACAGGCTCGGGTAGGCGAGGCCGTCGGCGGTCCGGTACAGCGCCTGCAGGACGCGGTCGTCGACCGGGCCGGCCAGCTTCACCCGCACCGAGTCCCAGGTGGGCCGCAGCGTCGGCCCCCAGCCGACCGGGCCGGCCACCACCAGGAAGTGGTCGGGCAGCTCGTCGGTGACCTCCCCGAAGGCGGCCAGCAGGCGGGGCAGGTTCTTGCGCGGCTCCAGGGTGCCGACCGCGAGCAGGAACGGCCCGCGCACCCCGAGGTCGGCCAGCAGCCCGGCCGCCGCCGCCTGGTCGGCCGCGCCCGGCGGCTCGACCCCCAGCGGGACCACGCTGATCCGCGCCGGCTCGACCCCGTACAGCTCGGTCAGGTCGTCGGCGGTGGCCTGGGAGACGGCGATGACCCGGGCGGCCTCGCCGGCCACGATCCGGGCCGCGCGGTCGTGGTAGCGGCGCCCGGCCGCCGGATAGGCGTCCGGGTAGTGGCGGAAGGCGAGGTCGTGGACGGTCGCGACCAGCGGCCGGCCGCCCGTCGGGGGCACGGCGGCGCTGGTGGCATGGACCATGTCGAGGTCGGCCAGCACCCCGGCGGGCAGCCGCGGCCGGCGCAGCGTGACCCAGGTGCGGGTGGCGACCCGGCCCGGCCAGGCCAGCCGGGCGGTGACGGCGGGCACCAGGCCGGCGGCGGCCAGCCGCCCGGCCGGGTGGCGGCCAACGATCCAGGTCACGGCGCCACGGTCGGCGGCGGCGACCGCCGGCAGGTGGTCGGTCAGGGCCCGCACGTACCGGCCGATCCCGCCCGGGACCGGCCGCAGCAGCTGCTCGGCGACCACCCCGACCCGCGGGCCGGGCTCCGGGCTCACGGCCCCGTCCCCAGGGCGCGGCGGTAGGCGTCGAGGGTCGCCCGGGCGCAGGCGTCCCAGGTGAAGCCGGCCGCCCGGGCCCGCCGGGCCGCCCGGGCGGGCTCCTCGCCCGGGTCGTCGAGCACCCGCAGCAGGGCGTCGGCCAGGGCGTCGGCGTCGCCGGGGGGCACCAGCTCGGCCTGGTCGGCGAGGACCTCGCGCAGCGCCGGCAGGTCGGAGGCGACCACCGGGGTGCCGCAGGCCAGCGCCTCCAGGGCCGGGAGCCCGAACCCCTCGTACCAGGACGGGAAGACGAGCGCGGCCGCGCCCGCGACCACCCTGGTCAGGTCGTCTTCGGCCAGGTAGCCGGGCGTGCGCACGGCCCCGGCGGGCAGCCCGGCCAGGTCGAGCGCCTCCCCCCAGCCCGGCGGCCCGGCCAGCACCAGCGGCGGCACCCCGGCGCCGGCCGCGCCGGGCCGACCCACCGCCGGCGGCACCCGGCCGGCCAGCAGCGCCCGGTAGGCGGCGAGCAGGGTGGGCAGGTTCTTGCGGGGCTCGCGGCTGCCCACGAACAGGAGGTAGCGCTCGGGCAGGTCGTGGGCGGCCAGCCAGGCCGGGTCGGGCGCGACCGCCCGCCGCCAGGCCGACCCGATCCCGAGCGGGGTCACGACCAGGCGATCGGGCGCCAGCCGGTAGGTGTCGGCCACCTCGGCGGCGATGGCCACGGTGGGCGTGCACACGATCGCCCCCCGGCCAAGGGCCCGCGGCACCAGCTCCAGGTAGCGGGCCGAGGCGGCCGTCACCATCTCCGGGTAGCGCAGGTAGCCGAGGTCGTGGACGGTGACCACGCTGGCGGCCCGCCGGGCCGGCGGGGCCACGTAGTTGGTGGCGTGGAACACGTCCACCGGGCCGGCCAACCACTCCACCGGCGGGACGGGCAGCCGGGTCCAGGCGGCCTGGAGCAGCCGCGCCGGCACCCGCCGGCGCCCGCAGCGCAGCCGCCCCGCCCCCGGGGCCGGGCCGCCCTCCAGGGTCGCGACGACCCGGGGCAGGTCGGCGGTGCCGCGCCAGCTGAACGGCACCAGCGCGACCTCCTCCGGCTCCGGTCCGGGCAGGGTGGCCAGCGCCCCGACCAGCGCGGCCACGTAGCGGCCGACCCCCGTCTGCGGCCCGAGGAGCGGCGTGGCGTCAAGCCCAACCTTCATCGCAGCGGCTCACTCCAACCTCGACGACGACCCGGCGGGTACTCTACGCGGCCGGTCGCGGGAGGGTCGGCGATGGCCAGGAACCGCAGCCGCCAGTAGTCGGCGAACCACTCGCCGCCGCACCGCAGCCGCGGCGCCGCCAGCTCGTCGACCCGGGCCAGCACCCGGGGCAGCAGGGCCGCCTGCTGGGCCGGGGTCGGGAAGTACCACGGGGAGGCGGGCTCCGGCAGACCGGCCTCGGCCAGGGCGGCGCCCACGGCGGCCAGGATCTCGGCGATGTTGCCGGCCCCGCCCATCTCGGCCACGAACCGCCCGCCAGGGCGCACGGCCGCCCGGACGCGGCCGACGACCTCGCCGGGCCGGGGCATCCAGTGCAGGGCCGCGTTGGAGAAGACGGCGTCCAGCAGCTCCAGGACCCCGCCGGCCATGGCCGACACGAACCCGAACTGCCGCTGGTAGCGGTCGGCGTCCCAGCCCGACATGGGCGGCTCAGGCCCGCTGGTCGTTCATCTCGAACCGGGTCATACCACGCACTCTACGTGGCCGGCTCACGACCCGGCCACGAGCTGGCAACGACCCGGGGGCGGACCATTATGCTGTCCTGCGGACGCCACAAGGAGGGTTCGAGCGAATGAGCGGCTGGTCCGACGAGGGTGCCGGCGAGCGGCGCGGCCAGGCCGGCACGGCCGGCGAGCGGCCCCAGAAGCCGCTGCCGCCGGGCTGGAGCGTACGGCCCCGCGGCATGCGGCAGCGGCCGCCACGCAACCTGGACGTGCGGCCGGAGCGGCCCTCCGACGGCGGGCGGTCGCCTGGCGGCGGGCGGCCCAGGGACAGCGAGCGGCCTCGGGAGCGCGGGCGGCCCCGCCGTTCCCGCCGCTGGGGCCGGCGCATCGGCGTGGTCCTGCTGATCCTGGTCGTGCTCCTGGTCGGCCTGGGCGTCTGGGTCGACTCGCTGCTCAACCGGGTCGACGCCCTGTCCGACTACGACGGCCGGCCCGCGGCCACTCCGGGCGCGGACTGGCTCATCGTGGGGTCCGACAGCCGCCAGGGCCTGGACGAGAGCCGCCGCCGCCAGCTCGGCACCGGCCAGGCCGCCGGGGGCCGGGCCGACACCATGATGCTGCTGCACATCCCCCGCGGCACCGGCAAGCCGACCCTGGTCAGCCTGCCCCGCGACTCCTACGTGCCGATCCCCGGGCATGGCCGCAACAAGCTGAACGCGGCCTTCGCCTTCGGCGGCCCGCCCCTGCTGGCCCGCACCGTCGAGCAGGCCACCGGCATCCGCATCGACCGCTACATGGAGGTCGGCTTCGACGGCTTCGCCAGCGTGGTCGACGCCGTCGGCGGGGTCCAGATCTGCCCCAAGACGGACATGCGCGACCCGATGGCCGGCCTCGACGTCAAGGCCGGCTGCCAGCTCGCCTCCAGCAAGAAGGCCCTGGCCTACGTGCGCGCCCGGCACAGCGGCCGCGGCGACCTGGACCGGGTCGAGCGCCAGCAGGAGTTCCTTGGTTCCCTGGTCGACAAGGTGACCACCCCCGGGGTGCTGCTCAACCCGTTCAAGAGCATCTCGCTGCTGCGCACCGGGACCGACGCGGTCGCCGTCGACCAGGCCGCCCACGTCTGGAACCTGATCCGGTTCCCGTTCGCGATGCGGGCCATCGCCGGCGGCGGCGGGGTGGCGACCACCGTGCCGGTGGCCGGCTCGGCCAGCGTCTCCGGGGCCGGCTCGGTCGTCCAGTGGGACCGCGAGCGGGCCACGGCCCTGTTCGAGGCGCTCCAGCACGACCAGCCGGTCGACGGCCTGGTCGACACCTAGCGGCCGCACCGGTCACTGCCGCTCGGCGGCGCGCTTGAGCCCGGCCAGCCACGCCTCGATGCCGGCCTGCAGCTTGGCGCTGCCGTAGAACAGCACCAGCAGCGGCCCGGCCATGGACTCCTCGCTCCGCACCCGCGTGGCGCCGTCGCCGGTCGCCTCCAGCAGGTGACGGTGGACGGCCTTGAACCCCGAGGACACGCCGGTCCAGGTGATCTCCCGGCCCGGCTCGACGACCGCGAACCTGGACTTCATCCGGGACCTGCCGTTGACCCAGGTGAAGCGGGTGTCGACGGCCACCGGGCCGTCGAGGTGGACGTCGCGGACCTCGGGAGCGAAGCTCGGCCAGGCCATGGGGTCGGCCAGCAGGTCCCAGACCCGCTGGACCGGGGCGTGGATCTCGATCTCATGGGCGGCGGTGACGGGCGCCCGGCTGTCGATGCGCTCCCGCTTGGCGTACCGCTGGTGCAGCACCTCGATCGACGGGCCGCGGTAGAGCAGCTGGTTCATGCCGGTCCTCCCCTTTGAATGCAACTATTTGTTGCGTTAACATGGAGTGTGGCAGAGGAGACCAGCAAAGGCAACACTCAGTTGCAGAGAGGCGGTCGGGTGACCCAGGCGGGCAGCGTGCGGCCGGGCGGGCGGACGGCCCGCACCCGCGCCGCGGTGTTCGACGCCACCCTCGACGAGCTGGCCAGCCGCGGCTGGGACCAGGTCAGTGTGGAGTCCATCGCGGCGCGCGCCAGGGTGCACAAGACCACCGTGTACCGGCGCTGGGGCGGCAAGACCCGGCTGGTGGCCGAGGCCCTGGACGCCGCGGCCGAGAGCCGCATCCAGGTCCCCGACAGCGGCGACATCGACCAGGAGCTGCGGGCCCTGGCCCGCGCCGTGCTGGCCATCCTGACCAGCCGGGACGGCGCCGCCACGGTCCGCGCCCTGGTCGCCGGCGCCCAGGGCTCCCCGGAGGTCGGGCGGGTCGTGCGACGGTTCTGGGCGACCCGGCTGGCCCAGGTCGGACCGATCGCCGAACGCGCCGTCGCCCGCGGCCAGCTGCCCCAGGGAACCGACCCCGACGACCTGATGCGCTACCTGGCCGCGCCCCTGTTCCACCGCCTGCTCGTCACCGCCGAGCCCCTCACCCAGGCCACCGCCGACCAGGCCGCCGCCGCCGCCCTGGCCGCCGCCCGCGCCGGCGTCTTCGCCCGGTCCCGCGAAGCTCGCTAGCGCGCCGGCCAAGGATCGACGTCGCACCGAGTCATGCTGCGCGTCCGGCAGGCCCTCCGCATGCGCGTCGGGCATCCTTGGCCCGCGCGCTAGCCGGTCACGGGTCGACGTGGAACTTGGTCGACTTGAGCCTGAGGGCGGCCTGGAACTGGGTGCCGGTCAGGGTGACGCTGGTCCGCCGGCCGTCCTCGACGCCGGCGACGGTGATGGTGGAGACCCGGTAGCCCCAGGACTTGGGCTTGACCTCGCGGACCGAGGTGGCCGTGCCGATCCCGAGGCGGGCGCCCAGGGAGGCCACCGACACCCGCACCGTCCAGGTGTGGTTGGGGTTGGGGTGGGCGCCGCCGCCCCGGTCGTAGGGGTCCACCCGGGCCGGGAACCACGCCAGGGGCGCGCTCCCCCACTGGGCGTTGCTCGAGGTGTACCCGCCCGAGGAGGAGGAGTAGAACGCCTGCACGGTCCGGCCCCGCCAGCGCACGACCTGGGACCCGGTGCCGCTGACGGCCGTGACCCAGCGCCGCCCGTACGTGCCCACCTCGTAGGCGTAGCCGCCGTACAGCTGGTCGCGCACACTGGCGTAGACCGCGCAGTCGCAGCCGTACCAGAACCCTCGCCCCGAGTGCTGACCGCGGATCTGGGTGGTGACGAACGCGTAGCTGCGGGCGGCGATCGCCTGGGCCCGCAGGGCGGCGGAGGCGAACGACCCCGGCATCTCGCCCAGCCCGCGCAGGTAGCGGTTGACCGGCATCACCGCGATCGCCCGGGGCCGCAGGACGCCCCGCTCGTCGCGGACCAGGGAGACGTCCAGCCGCCCCCAGCGCAGCTGCTGGCCGGTCTGGGGCAGCAGCAGCCGGGCCGGAGGCGACACGGTCTGGAAGCGGACGAACACCCCGGTGCGGGCCTTGGTCGGCCCGAACAGCCGCCGCCGGCCCAGGTCGAACACGGACATGCCGCCCGACTGGGGCTTGATCGAGAAGGTCACGTGGCCGGGCAGGGTGCGCCGGATGATCCGACCGCCGGGGGAGGTGCCCGAGACGGTGAAGCGGCCGCTGCCGCCCAGCCCGGGGACCTCGAGCCCCTGGACCCGGACCCTGGCCAGCCGGCCGCCGATGCTGGGGTCGCGGTTGGCCTGGAGCAGCCCGACCCGGATGGTGTCGGGCAGGGACACCGACTCGGCCTTGGCGCCGCCGTAGTAGAAGGAGAGGATGCGGCCCGCGGCGTACCCGCGCAGGGCCATGCCGTGGGCGCCGTACTGGCTCATGCCGATCCCGTGCCCGTAGCCGGCCCCGTGGATGGTGAACGCCGACGGCGCGGCGGCGGCCGACGGGCCGGCCGGGGGGGCGGCGGCGGAATGGCCGGCCGGGCCGGCGGCCGGGCCGAGCCCGACGGTGAGGACCCCCACCGTGGCCAGCGTGCGAACCCGACGGCTCCAGCGCATCCCGACCTCCCGGCGGCGACGGCGTCCCAACGGAACTTCGGCGTGGCCCGGGCGGCGCTCGAGGCGGCGCTAGCCCGAGGTGCGGTCTAGGTAGGCGGCCAGGGCATCTTGCCATGGACGCAGGGGCGGGACACCGACAAGGCGGGCCAAACGGTTGTCGAGCACCGAGAAGGCCGGGCGCTGGGCCGGGCGGGGGAACTCGGCGGTGGTGACCGGCCGGACCCGGTCGGGGTCCTGGCCGGTGCCGGCCAGGACGGCCCGGGCCAGCCGGTACCAGGAGCAGGCGCCGGCGTTGGTCAGGTGGTAGATGCCGTGCTGGCCGGTGCGCTCCAGGGCCCGGATCCCGCCGGCCAGGTCGGCCGCCCAGGTGGGGCTGCCGACCTGGTCATCGACCACGGCCAGGGTGTCGCGCTCGGCGGCCAGGCGCAGAATGGTGGCGACGAAGTTGCGCCCGCCGGCCCCGTACACCCAGGCGGTGCGGACCAGGTAGCTGCGGTCCCACACGTCGCGCACGGCCTGCTCGCCGGCCAGCTTGGAGCGGCCGTAGACGCTGGCCGGGGCGGCCGGGTCGTACTCGCCGTAGCCGTCGGGCCGGTCGGCGGCGGCCGCGCCCCCGAACACGTAGTCGGTGGACAGGTGGACCAGCTCGGCGTCGACCTCGCGGCACGCCAGGGCCAGGTGGCGGGGGCCGAGGCAGTTGGCCCGGAAGGCGCGGTCGGGGTCGCTCTCGCAGCCGTCCACGTCGGTGAAGGCGGCCGCGTTGAGCACCAGGTCGGGGGCGAGCTCGGCCACCGTGTCGGCCACGGCCGGCCAGCTGGTGATGTCGAGCCCGGCCCGGTCGAGGGCGACCAGCTCCTCGGCGTCCCCGAAGGCCTCGGCCAGCGCCCGCCCCACCTGCCCCCCGGCCCCGGTGACCAGCACCCTCATTGGCTCTCCGGACCCCTCCGGCCGGACCTCCTCGGGCCGTGGTCCAGGGTCCGGTTGGCCCCGGCGGGCTTGAGCGGGCGCCACCAGTCCTCGTGCTCCCGGTACCAGGCGATCGTCTCGGCCAGGCCCTGGTCGAAGTCGTGGGCCGGCGCCCAGCCGAGCTCGCGCACCCTGGTCGTGTCCAGCGAGTAGCGCCAGTCGTGGCCGGGCCGGTCGCTGACGAACTCGATCATCTCCTCGCCGGCCCCGAAGGCGGCCAGGATGCGCCTGGTCAGCTCCAGGTTGGTGAGCTCGTTGCCGGCCCCGACGTTGTAGATCCCGCCGGTCTGGCCGCGCCGCAGCACCAGGTCGACGGCGTTGCAGTGGTCGAGCACGTACAGCCAGTCGCGGATGTTGCCGCCGCTGCCGTACAGCGGCACCTTGTGGCCGTCGAGCAGGTTGGTGACGAACAGCGGCACGACCTTCTCGGGGAACTGGTAGGGCCCGTAGTTGTTGGTGCAGCGGGTCACGACCACGTCCAGCTTGTGGGTGGCGGCGTAGGCCAGGGCGACCAGGGCGCCGCCGGCCTTGCCGGCCGAGTACGGCGAGGACGGCTCCAGCCGGTCGTCCTCGGCGAACGAGCCGTCGCTGATGGTCCCGTACTCCTCGTCGGTGCCGACCTGGAGGAAGCGCCCGACCCCGGCCCGGCGGGCCGCCTCGGCCAGGGTGGCCACCCCCAGGGTGTTGGTCGCGACCGCGCCCAGGGGGTCGACGATCGAGCGGTCGACGTGGGTCTCGGCGGCGAAGTTGACCACCACGTCGTGGCCGGCCATGACCTCGGCCACCTGGTCGGGGTCGCAGATGTCGCCCTGCACGAACCGGTGCCGGGGGTCGCCGCCCAGGTCGGCCACGCTGGCCCGGTTGCCGGCGTAGGTGAGCTTGTCGAAGTTGGTCACCTGGGCCTCGGGGTCGGTGGCGAGCAGGTGACGCACGTAGTTGGAGCCGATGAAGCCGGCCCCGCCGGTCACGAGGAAGCGCATGGCGGCAGTTCCCGCTCCTTGGTCGGTGACGCTGTCGGGCCGAGCCTACCGGAGCCGACGGTCAGGACACCCCGGTGCCGCCGGGCAGGCCGACCCGGGGCAGCTGGGCGGCGTCGCGGGCCAGGGCCCGCATGAGGGTGCGCGCCTGGGGCAGGGGGTCGACGAAGGCGGGGCAGCCGGCGCAGCGCGGCGGCGCGGCCACGCTCGGGTAGACCCGTGTGTCGATCGAGGCCGGGTCGAGCTTGCGCAGCCGCCTGGCCAGCCCGATCGCCGTGCCCGTGCTGAGGGTGCGGTCGGTCCTGAGGTGGTCGGTGACGATGTCGGCGATGTGCGCCAGCCTGGGCAGGTTGGCAAGGTCGCCCTCGCGCCCCAGCTTGGCCACCACGGCCCGCATGAACTCCTGCTGGCGGCCGATGCGGCCGAAGTCGGAGTCGACGTGCCGGGCCCGTACGAAGGCCAGCGCCTCGATGCCGCTCATGTGGTGGCAGCCCGGCGCCATGTGCAGGTTGGCGTAGCTGTCGTCCAGCCGGTGGCCGGTGCGGTTGCACAGGGTGATGCCGCCGAGGGCGTCGACCACCCTCACGAAGCCGGCGAAGTCGATCTCGACGTAATGGTTGATGGGCAGCCCGGTCGTCTGCTCGACCGTCCTGACCAGCAGGTCGGGGCCGCCCAGGGCGAAGGCGGCGTTGATCTTGCCGGTGTGGCCGTCGATCTTGGTGCGCAGGTCGCGGGGCAGCGAGACCAGCACCGCCTTGTTCCGCCTGGGGCTCACGTGCAGGATCATGATGCTGTCGGTGCGCTGGCCCGGCACCGCCACCGTCTGGATCCGGCCGAGCTGGCGGCGGCTCAGCCCGGCACGGGAGTCCGAGCCGACCAGCAGGATGTTCATCGCCTGGCCCGACCCGACCGGGGTCAGGTTGGCCACCGCCCGCTTGCCCTTGGCGACCAGCCGGTCGGCGTAGTGGTAGCCGTACACGGCGCCCGCCCCGGCCGCCACGACCAGGAGCGCCACCACGATGGCCAGGGCCCGCAGCAGGTTGCGGCCACGGCGCGAGCTCATCGGCTGCGGTCGGTCACGGTGCGGTCGTGCTCCTGCTGCGCGGCAAGGCGGGTTGGCCTCGGGATCTTCCGAGCCTAGCATGCGCCTCCGTGAATACCTCGGGCACCGCACACGACCGCTTCGGCGCCGCCGCCGGGCGCCAGGCCGGGCGGTACGGCGACAAGCCGTTCCTCACCTGGTACGGGGACCGGCGGGGCGAGCGGGTCGAGCTGTCGTTCAAGACCTTCGACAACTGGGTCGCCAAGACGGCCAACCTGCTGGTCGACGAGCTCGGGGCCGGGCCCGGGGACCGGGTCGGGGCCCTGCTGGTCGACCACTGGCAGACCCCGATCGTGCTCGCCGCCTGCTGGCGCGCCGGCGCCGGCGTGGTCGCCCTCGACCCAGGGGACGTCCCCGACCCCGACGGGCTGGCGGCCGCGTTCGTGCGCGAGGAGCTCCTGGCCGACGCCGCCGCCGCCCTGGAGGGGACGCCGCTGGTGGCCCTCACCGCCGACCTGCTCGGGCGGGCCGGGCACGACCTGGGCCGGGCGCTCAACTTCTCCCGGGTCGTCCCGGCCATGGGCGACCTGTTCGACACCGGGCCCGACCCGGCCGGCCACGCCCTGGTCGCCGGCGACGGGTCGGCGACCATGGCCGAGCTGCTCGACCGGGCGGCCGGCCTGGCCGCCGGGACCGGGCTCACCGACGCCGACCGGATGCTGTCGGGGCGGCGGCTGCTGACCGTCGGCGGCGCCGCGGCCGGGCTGCTGGCCCCCTTCACCACCGGCGCCGGGGTGGTCCTGGGCCGGGACCTGGCGCCGGGCCGGTTCTGGAAGCGGGTGGCCGACGAGCGGGTGGCGGTGGCCGTGCTCGACCCCGACCAGGCCGCCGCGGTGCTGGCCGCCGGCCCGCCCGCGGCCGGCCTGGACCGCTCCCGCCTGCGGGTGGTGGCCAGCCCCGGCGCCGGAACGGCCCTGGCCGACGGCTTCCCGGCCGCCGTCGGCGTCCCGCTGCTCGGGAGTTGACATGCTACTGTGCCGGCTGCTGTCGGTCCGGAGGAGCGGTGCATGAAGCTGTCGGTCGTCGTCCCGTTCTACAACGAGCTGCGGACGCTCCCGACGGTGATCGACCGGCTGCTGGCGGTGGACTTCGGCGCCCTCGGCCTGGAGACCGAGCTGATCTTCGTCGACGACGGCTCCACCGACGCCGGCCGCACCCTGCTCGACCCCCTCCCCCGTAGCGACGTCCGGCTCATCGTCCACCCCGCCAACCGGGGCAAGGGGGCCGCGGTCAAGACCGGCCTGGAGGCGGCCAGCGGCGACCTCCTCTGCATCCAGGACGCCGACCTCGAGTACGACCCCCGCGACCTGCCGGCCCTGATCGAGCCGATCCTGGACGGCGACTACGAGGTGGTGTACGGCAGCCGCTTCAAGGGCAGCGCGGCCGGCCTCTACTACACCCACCGGGTCGCCAACCGGATGCTCAACCTGATGGTCAACGTGGCCTTCAACCGCTACCTGTCGGACGTCTACACCGGCTACAAGGTGTTCACCCGCAAGGCGTTCCGCGGCCTGGAGCTGACGGCCAGGACGTTCACGGTGGAGATGGAGCTGACCGCCCACTTCCTGCGCAAGGGCCTGGTCATCTTCGAGGTGCCGATCTCCTACCGGGCCCGCACCTACTCCGAGGGCAAGAAGATCCACTTCAGGGACGGGTTCCTGGCCGCCGGGGCGGTGGCCCGCTACCGGCTGCGGCGCCCGCCCGAGCGCACCGGCCCGGCCGCCCACGGCGCCCCCGACCATCCCGGGGTGATGCGGGCGGTCGAGGGCGGCGCCACCATCCACGCCCGCGGCCTGGAGGACCTGGCCGCGGCCCACCGCTACCGCCGCTACCTGCACGGTCTGCTCGCCCCCTACCTGGGCCGGTCGGTCCTGGAGGTCGGGGCCGGCCTGGGCGACTTCGCGGCCCAGCTGCTGGACCGCGACCGCCTGGTCGTCAACGACAACGACCCGATCTGCGTCCGCGCCCTCGACGAGCGTTTCGCCGACCGCCCCGGCGTCGAGGTCGTGGCCGCCGACGTGCTCCGGCTCAAGGTCGAGCCGCCGGTCGACTCGGTGGTCGCCCTGAACGTCCTGGAGCGCCTGGAGGACGACGTGGCCGGCCTCCGGGCGATGGCCGGGGCGGCCGTCCCCGGCGGCCGGGTCCTGCTGGTCGCCGCCGCCTACCCGTCGCTGGCCGGCGCCTACGACGACGCCCTTGGCAACCGGCGCCGCTACACCCCCGACAGCCTCCGCGGCGCCGTCCGGGCCGCCGGCCTGGTTCCCGAGGTCGTCCGCCCGGTCAACCTCCTCGGCGGCCTGGCCTGGTGGGCCGCCGTCCGGGTCGGCCGCCAGGCCCGCCCCACCCCGACCCTGGTCGGCCTCTACGACCGCCTGGTGGTGCCGGCCGAACGGGCCCTGGAGCGCCGCCTCCAGCCGGGCTTCGGCCAGTCCATCCTCTGCGTCGCCCGGGTCCCGGCCGGCGGCTAGCTGGAGCTGCTTCGCGTCGTCGCGGCCTGCAGCGGCTCGTGCCCGAGACGACCTAGCGGCCGGTGGGGGTGGTGAGCTGGTTGTCTTCCAGCCAGGCCAGGACCAGGTGGACCGACTCGTCCACGCTCTCGGCCTCGGTGTGGAGCACGATCTCGGCCGCCACAGGCGGCTCGTAGGGGTCGGACACGCCGGTGAAGTTCTTGATCTCCCCGGCCAGGGCCTTGGCGTACAGCCCCTTGGGGTCGCGCTCGGCGCAGGTGTCCAGGGGGGCCGCCACATGCACCTCCACGAACCGGTCGACCGAGGCCCGGACCTGGTCGCGGGCCTGGCGGTAGGGGGAGATGGCGGCCACCAGCACGGCCACCCCGTGCCTGGCCAGCTTGCCGGCGACATAGCCGATGCGGGCGATGTTGGTGTCGCGGTCCTCCCTGCTGAAGCCGAGGCCCTGGCACAGGTTGGTGCGGACCTCGTCGCCGTCCAGCAGCTCGACCCGGTGGCCGCGCTCGGCCAGGGCGGGGGCGAGCTTGGCGGCCACGGTCGACTTGCCCGCCCCGGACAGGCCGGTCAGCCACAGCACGAAGCCGGTGTCGGTGGTGGTCGTCATGAGCGGATGCCTTTCGTCTCAGGTGCGGTAGGCGTCGATCAGCAGCTCGGCCACCTCGGCCCGGGAGAACTCGGGCGGAGGGAGCTGGCCGGCGGCCAGCATGGCCCGCACCTGGGTCCCGGACAGCGCAACGTGCTCGCTGTCGGGGTGCGGGCAGGTCTTGGTGGTGGCCATGGCCAGGCACCGCCGGCAGTAGAAGGCGTTGTCGAACCGCAGCGGGACGATGCCCAGGTCCTCGGCCGGCAGGCTGGCCAGTAGCTGCTGGGCGTCGAAGGGACCGTAGTAGCTGCCCACCCCGGCGTGGTCGCGGCCGACGATGAAGTGGGTGCAGCCGTAGTTCTTGCGCACCAGGGCGTGCAGGATGGCCTCCCGCGGCCCGGCGTAGCGCATGGGGGCGACCAGGGCGGCCAGCAGCACCCGCTCGGACGGGAAGTAGCCAAGGACCGCCTCGTAGGCCCGCATGCGCACCTCGGCCGGCACGTCCCCCTCCTTGGTCGGGCCGACCAGCGGGTGCAGCAGCAGCCCGTCCACCGTCTCCAGGGCGCATTTCATGAGATATTCATGGGCCCGGTGGACCGGGTTGCGGGTCTGGAACCCGACCACGGTGGCCCAGCCCCGCTCGGCGAAGACCTTCCGGGTCTCGGCCGGGGTCAGGGCCCTGGCGCCCACCGGGCCATCGAGCGGCTCGACCACCGCCTGGATGGGCCCGGCCACCGCCCGCGAGGGGGCGTCCAGGACCCGGGCCACCCCGGGGTGGGCCGGGTCGCTGGTGCCGTAGACCAGCTGGGCCTCGGCCTGGCGGTCGCGGTCGAACACCTCGAGCACCTCGAGCACCCCGAGAAGGTGGCCCTGGGGGTCGCGCAGGGCGAGCCGGCCGCCCTCGACCCGGATGCCGTCGGGCAGGCCCAGGCAGACCGGGATCGGCCACAGCAGGCCGTCGGGCAGCCGCATCGACTCGACCACCGACTGGTGCTCCTTGGCCCCCAGGAAGCCGACCAGCGGGCTGTAGGCCCCGGTGGCCAGGGCCCGCAGGTCGGCCGCCTCGGCCGCGGTCACCACCAGCGACGCCACCCCGCCCGAGGCGGCCGCCGCCGCCTCGGCGTCCAGGCGCCGGTCGACCAGCTGACCACCATGGGGCAGGCTGCCGGCGGACGGGTCCCTGCTCTGCATCTGTTGCATGCTTCTCCTCAGACGCTGTTCCAGTCCCGGGGGAAGTCGGCGCTCGCCGGGCAGTTCGCGGGCACCATGGGAAAAGGACCGGGACTCCATCGAAGCACGAAAGGTGGGGCAGCGGTCAAATCCTCGGACGGCGCGAATGGACATCCCGAACGCTCATGGGTGATGCTCCCGTGACGCTGGAGGCCGCGGCCGAGGCGGGATCCTCGAGGAAGGGAAGCAGGCAGTGATCGACCTCTCCAACGAGCAGGTGCTGGTGACCGGCGCGTCCGGGTTCGTCGGCCGAGCCGTGGTCCGGGCGCTCCGCGACGGCGGGGCCCGGGTCAGCACCATCGACCAGGTGGACTTCCCCAGGTCGGAGGTGAACGGCCTGGTCGGCGACCTCACCGACCCCCGGGTCCGCGACGCGGCGGTCACCGAGGGGCTCACCGGCATCGTGCATCTGGCCGCGGTCACCTCGGTGCTCCGGTCGGTCGAGGACCCGGTCGGGGTCTACGAGGCCAACGTCGGCGTGACCGCCAGCCTGCTCGAGCTGGCACGGGCCAGGGGGGTAGGGCGGTTCCTGCTGTCCTCGACCAACGCGGTCGTCGGCGACGTCGGCACGACCACGATCCGGGAGGACCTGCCCCTGCGGCCGCTGACCCCGTACGGGGCCACCAAGGCGGCCTGCGAGATGCTCATGTCCGCCTATGCCGGGTCGTACGGGATGGCGACCTGCGCCCTGCGGCTCACCAACGTCTACGGGCCGGGCATGGAGCACAAGGACAGCCTGGTGGCCCGCCTGATGAAGGCCGCCCTGTCCGGGGCGACGGTCGAGGTCTACGGGGACGGCACCCAGGTCCGCGACTTCGTCCACGTCAGCGACGTCGTGCGTGGGCTGCTGCTGGCCTGGGAGCGGCGCTGGGTCGGGCCGCTGATCATCGGGTCCGGCCGCTCTCCCAGCGTCCTGGAGGTCCTGGACGCCGCCCGGCGGATCAGCGGCCGTCCCCTGCCGGCCGCCCATGTGGCCGCCAAGGCGGGCGAGATGCCGGCCGTGATCGTGGACATCGGCCGGGCCCGCGGGCTCGGCTACGAGCCGACCGTCACCCTGGACGAGGGCATCGCCTCGGCCTGGGTCGACTTCGGCGGCGAGCCGGCCCCGAGCGTGCGCGCGGCCGGCATCGTCGGACCGTAACCGTCACCGACCTGCACCGGGTCGGTCACCGTCCGGCCAGCCGACGGTCGGCAGCCGTTCAGCGAGCGGATGCTAGGGTCCTCGACCGTGTGCCCGGCCAAGCTGGCCAGCGGCCCGACCGGCAACCGGAGCCTGAGAACCCCTATGACGGCGACCGATCTTCGTCCTTCCCCCCCGCGGGCGGCGCGGCCGCGGGGGCTGCACCGCCCGCTCCTCGCACACCTGCCGTTCGCCGTGCTGCTGCTGGCCGGTGCGGTGCTCCGGCTGATGACCTGGGGCGCCTACCGCCCGGCGCTGCTGTTCCCGGACAGCCGGATCTACCTGCTGGGCGCGGCCAACGAGCAGCTGATGGCCACCCGGCCGGGCGGGTACTCGGCGTTCCTCTGGCCGTTCCTGCACCTGCACCTCGGCGGCCTGCCCTCGATCACCCTGGTGCAGCACCTGCTGGGGCTGGCCATGGCCGCGGCCATCTACCTCCTGCTCCTCCGCCTGCGGGTGTGGCCCTGGCTGGCCGCGCTCGCCACCGCGCCGCTGCTGCTGGACAGCATGCAGCTGTCCCTCGAGCAGTACGTCATGTCCGACGTCCTGTTCGAGGCGCTGCTGCTGGGGGCCTGCCTGCTGTTGCTGTGGCGGCGACGCCCGGGCGCGCCGCTGCTGCTGGCCGCCCCGGGGTCGGCTTCGCCCTCCCGCTCACCGCCTACATGGTCGCCTTCCACCAGCAGCATGGGACGTTCGCCCTGACCACCTACGCCAGCCGGTTCCTGTACGCGCGGCTGGCCCCGATCGCCGACTGCCGCGGCCTGGCCCTGCCCTCCCACCACTGGCCGCTGTGCCCTCCCGAACCGCCGGACCAGCGCATGACCACCAACGCCTACATGTGGGACCTGCGGCGGTCCCCCCAGTACCGGCTGAACCTCCCGGCCGGGATGACGGTGGAGCAGGTGCTGGCCGACTTCGACCGGCGGATCGTCCGGCACCAGCCGGTCGACTACGCCCTGCTCGTCGGCCGCGACGTCCTTCGCGGGTTCCAGCCCTTCCGCACGGTCGGGCCGAAGGACGTCCCGCCCACCCCGTGGCTCCTGCGCCAGAAGCTACCGTCCAACGGGCGCAGCCATGATCCTGACGGGCTCTACCGGTCCTTCGCCGCGACCTGCCTGGCCGTGCTGGTGATCGCCGCCATGGGCTCGGCGTTCAGCTGGCGCTACCAGCTCCCCCAGCTGGTGCTGCTGCCGCCGGCCGGCGCGCTGGGGCTGAGCGCGCTGCTGCGCCGCGACCTCGCGGCGGCGACCGAAGATCCCGCGAGCGGCCGCTAGGGTCTGTTACCCTTTCTCCCGCTACTGCGGGCTCGCGGGACCCCCACTGCCGAGCGCGGGGGCGGGGTCATCGTCCGAGTGGGTGTCCCCGCCGGCCGATGGAATGCGGACAATACATACCAACTGGAGGTGACCGTGCGGATCATCGTGTTGGGCGGCGATGGCTTCTGTGGCTGGCCGACGACGCTGCACCTGTCCAACCGCGGCCACGAGGTGGTCATCGTCGACAACCTGGTCCGGCGCAAGACCGACGTCGAGCTGGAGGTGGAGTCGCTCACCCCGATCCAGCCGCTGAGCACCCGGCTCCGCGGCTGGCACGAGCTGACCGACCGTGAGGTCCAGTTCGAGTATTTCGACGTGGCCGAGAACTACCATCGGCTGCTGACCCTGATCCAGGACTGGCAGCCCGACGCGGTCGTGCACTTCGCCGAGCAGCGGGCGGCGCCGTACTCGATGAAGTCGTCCTGGCACAAGCGGTACACGGTCAACAACAACCTGAACGCCACGAACAACCTGCTGGCGGCCATCGTCGAGGCGGACGCCGACGTCCACGTGGTCCACCTGGGGACGATGGGCGTGTACGGCTACGGCACCGCCGGGGTGAAGATCCCCGAGGGCTACCTGAAGGTCCAGATCGCCACCGAGGAGGGCGGGGTCGTCGAGTCCGAGATCCTCTACCCGCCCAACCCCGGGTCGATCTACCACATGACCAAGACCCAGGACCAGCTGCTGTTCGCCTATTACAACAAGAACGACCGGATCCGGATCACCGACCTGCACCAGGGGATCGTCTGGGGGACCCAGACGGCCGAGACGGCCCTGGACGACCGGCTGATCAACCGGTTCGACTACGACGGGGACTACGGGACCGTGCTCAACCGGTTCCTCATGCAGGCCGCCGTCGGGCACCCGCTGACCGTGCACGGGACGGGCGGCCAGACCCGGGCGTTCATCCACCTCCAGGACGCGGTGGTCTGCATCCAGCTGGCCATCGAGAACCCGCCCACGCCCGGCTCCCGGGTGCGGGTGTTCAACCAGATGACCGAGTCCCACCGGATCCTCGACCTGGCCAAGCTGGTGTCGCGGATCACCGGGGCCGAGATCGACTACGTCGACAACCCGCGCAACGAGGCGCCCGAGAACACCTTGATGGTCGAGAACCGGCAGCTGCTGGACCTGGGGCTGAAGCCGACGACGCTGGAGGAGGGGCTCCTGCGCGAGGTCAGCGAGATCGCCCAGCGCTACCGCGACCGCTGTGACCTGGACAAGATCCCGGCGCGTTCACGGTGGATCAAGAACCAGTGACCCCGGCCAGCCGCCCTGACCGTCCAGGGCCAGGCCGTCCCGGGCCGGCCGGCCGCGGCCGCCGGCTGTCCGACGACGCCACGCTGGCTGCCGAGTGCGCCCGCGCCGCCGAGGACCTGGAGGGGGCCGACGCCGACACCATCCTCAAGTGGGCCGTCGACCGCTACCACCCCGGCCTGGTCATCGCCTCCTCGATGGGCGACTGCGTGCTGGTCGACCTCGCCGCCCGGGTCCAGCCCGGCCTGCCGGTGCTGTTCGTCGACACCGGCTACCACTTCCCCGAGACCCTGGGGACCCGCGACGCCGTCGCCGCCCGCTACCCGGTCCAGGTGCTGAGCATCCAGCCGGCCCAGACCGTGGCCGAGCAGGACGCCGCCGAGGGACCCCGGTTGTACGAGCGCGACCCGGACCGCTGCTGCGCCCTGCGCAAGGTGACCCCGTTCGAGGTGGCCCTCGGCCGGTTCACCGCCTGGGCGTCCGGGGTGCGCCGCGAGGAGACCGTCGCCCGGGCCGGCACCCGGGTGGTCGAGTGGGACGGCAAGCGCCGGATGGTCAAGGTCAACCCGCTCGCCGCCTGGACCCAGGACGACGTCGACCGCTACATCGCCGACCACGACGTGCTGGTCAACCCCCTGCTGTACGACGGCTACCCGTCGATCGGCTGCGCCCCCTGCACCCGCCGGGTCGCCCCCGGCGAGGACCCCCGCTCCGGCCGCTGGTCGGGCACGGGCAAGGTGGAGTGCGGCCTCAACCTCGGGGACGACTAGCCGCCGGACAGGCTGACCGGCTGGAGCAGCACCGGGCCGCCGGACCGGGTGGCCACCCAGGCCTGGAGCTGGGGCTGGCTGGGCCCTGGCTTGAACAGGGAGCCCGGCAGCATGGCCGCAAACCCGGTGGCCGGCGCCCCCTCCCTGGGCGGGTAGAGGGTGGCGGTGGCCGCGATCCGGCCGTTCACCCCCAGGACCAGCAGCGACCCGGGCGGCGGGGTGCCGGAGGTCAGCTCGCCGGCGATCATCGCCGGCGCCGGCGTGTCCGGGGTGACGGTCCCGAACCGGTCCCAGTTGGCCACCCTGGCATGGCCGGCGGCGCCGGCGACCCGGCCGACCTCCGCGGGCGTCCGGTAGACCCAGTCCGCCCCCGCCCCGTACTGCCAGAACCCACGGTCGCCGTGCTGGTGGGCCCGGACCAGGGTGTCGGTGACCCCGCCCAGGACCTTCCGGAAGATCGGCGGCCCGTCGCGGACCTGGCGCTCCCCTGGGGAGGCGTACCACCATTTGTCGGTCCGCGAGCGCCGGGGTTCGCCCAGCTGCGGGTAGCCGTCGACCGGCCAGGGCACGCTCAGGCCGGCCCCCTCGGCCAGGGTCGGGAGCAGGTCGACGTGCTCCCAGTTGCGGTCGTCGACCCGGCCCTTGGTCTGCCCGGGGGCCTTGAGGAACATCGGCACCCACATGAGGGTGGGCTCGTTGCCGTCCAGGGTCCGTGAGCGGACGGCCGGGCTGAACCCGGCCCCGTGGTCGGCGGTCATGACCACCAGCGACTTGTCGTAGAGGCCCTGGCGCTTGAGCCGGTCGATCACCGTGCCCAGCACCTTGTCGGTCCAGGCCAGCTGCATGAGCATCCGCTGCTCGCTGACCTGCTGGACCCCCTCCGGCCAGGTGCCGGCCTTGGTCTGGGGCCCGCGGCCGATCGGGTTGCCGTAGACGCGCCCGTCGGGCAGGTACCGGTAGGGGGAGTGGGGCAGCAGCACGTGCAGGAAGTACAGGGTGGGCTGGCGGTCGCCGGCGTTGATCGACCTGGCGAAGGTGGTTGCCCGGGCGACCTGGTCGCCGCCCAGGTTGGCGAACAGGGCCGTCGGGCCCTGGCTGGCCACGCCGGCCGCTGCGCCGCCGTTGTCGAGGAACGCCGGGTCGGCGGGGGCGTCCCGCGGCGAGGCGATGTCCTTGTAGAGCCGGGCCGTCTCCCTGGCCACCTCGCCGAACCCGGCGCCGGCCGCCTGGCCGCCGGCGCAGCGCCCGGGTGGGCACAGCCGGGTGACCGTCTCGTAGGCCTTCATGTCGTAGTAGTGGCCGAACAGGGTGAACAGGTTGTCGGGGTATAGCTGGGCGACCGGTGCCGCCGATCGGTGGCTGCGGTCGGGATAGCGGCCGGTCAGGACGGCCGGGACGGCATAGGGGGTCCAGCCGCTGACCCCGGTGGCGTTGCGGTACCAGCTGGCGTGGTCGGCGAACTCGGCGAAGTGCGGGTACACGCGGGCGTCGATGTGGCCGCTCGAGTCCAGCAGCGCCTGGAGCGGGAACTCGTCGAACAGGATCATCACCACCGGCGGCAGCGGCCGGGACGGGTCGGTCCGGACCGGCACCGCCTTCCCGGCCGTCCTGCTGGGCAGGATCAGCTGGGCGGTCGGGGAGGTGGTGGCGAACAGCAGCGCGAACACCAGCGGGGCCGGGGCCAGGTAGCGCAGCCACAGCCGCAGCGGCGGCCAGCGCCAGTACAGGAGCCCGACGGCCACCCCGGCTACCAGCGCGGCCAGGACGAGACGCCGGCCGCGCAGCGGCAGCAGGTCCTTGCCGGCCTCCAGGGCCAGCAGCACCAGCAGCCCGGTCACCAGCGCCCAGTGGAGCAGCGCCCGGGCCCGCTCCCCGGCGACCAGGCCGACGGCCAGCTCGGCCAGCCACAGGACCAGCGGGGGCAGCGCCACCACCAGGGCCACCAGCAGGAGGATCTGTCCGCGGCTGGCCCGGTGGAGCAGGAAGAAGTCGGGCGCCTTGCCGGTCACGTTCAGCAGCGGCTGGGCGATGGCCAGACCGCAGAGGACGAACAGCTCCAGCGGGGCCGACCAGGACGGCCACCCTGCCCGCCGCAGCAGCCGGGAGACCGTGCCGGTCCGGCGCTCGCCGGTCCCGGCGGGCTGCCCCGCGGTCTCGCTGCTCACCTACGGCTCACCTCCGCTGTGCTCGTCCCGGCTCAGCAGCCCATGAGGGGCGGCTGCGACGGGGGCGCGGGGGTCAGCGTACCGGCTGGGGTGACGGCCCCCAGGTACAGTGTCCGCTTGTCGGCGCCGGATGTGTCCGGGGTGCGCTCCAGGACGGCGTTCAGGTGCGACACGCGGACGCAGCTGACCGGCGGCCAGCCGCCGCCGACGACGTCGCCGGGCAGGGCCTTGTTGGGGTTGATGAAGACCACGTACAGCCGGCGGCCGTGGGCGGCGGCGGTGGCCGCCACCCGGCGCAGGTTGGCCGCGGTGACCTGCTTGTCGGCCATGCCGGCGACGGGCACGCCGTCGCAGAAGGAACGGGCGGTCTGCTGGTAGGTCGTCTCCAGCCCCTCGGTGGTCAGCAGGGCGGCGTCGGCGGGCAGGTCGGCGCAGAGGTTCTGGACCTCGCGCAGCTGGGGCACGCCCTCGCGGACGGTGAAGACCCTGGCGCCGACCGAGGCCGGGAACAGGACCATGGCCACGGCCAGTACCGCCGCCACGGCCAGGGCAGCCCGGGAGCGGCGGGCCAGCAGGCCGAGCACGACCGCGGCCGCCAGCAGCATCCCGGGGACGACCACCGGTAGGAACCGGCGGATGGCGTTGACCTGGTCCGGGGTGGCCGGCAGGGTGAGGTACAGCAGCGCCGCCGGGATGAACACGGCCAGCGGGGCGACCAGCCGCAGCTCGCCGCGCCGCAGCAGCCGGTACACGCCGGCGGCGACCCCGAGCACCCCGAGGGCGACCGTCACCGGCCCCCAGTACCAGGACAGCCAGGCGATGGTCTGCTCGGCGTAGCTGCGCATGCCGTTGACCGCCTGCCCCCCGGCCTGCTGGAGGAACTCGATGTAGGCGGGCTGGCCCGGCTCCGGGTTGCGGATGCGGCCCACGTACCACAGCGGCCGGCTGGCCCCGACGGCGCCCAGCACGAGCACGGCCGCGGCCCCGGCCGCGGGCAGCCAGCGGCCGGTGGCGGCCGCGATCCGGTGCAGCAGCCGGGTCCGCCAGGCCAGGACGACCGCGACCACGCCGACCGCCGCCACCGCGGCGATGGCGGCCACCGACAGCAGCACCTCCCCGCCTTGGTCGTGGAGGTACCTGGGGCTGAGGTTGACCAGGTTGGCCACGGCCACCGCGGTCGGGACGGCCACGCCCCCCACGAGCGCGGCGACCTGGCCGGCGACCTGGCGCCGCCGCCCGGCCGGCGCCGCCGCCAGCGCCACCGCGGCGAACACCGTCACCCCGATCAGGTAGAAGAAGCCGTCGATGCGGGCCAGGGTCACCGACCCGAGGACCAGCCCGGCCAGCCCGTAGGCCCAGGCCCGGTCGCGCCGCAGGGCCTCGGTCAGCAGGGCCAGCCCGCCGGTGATGAACAGCAGCGTCACCGGCTCGCTGTAGGGATTGCGGGTGAAGTACAGCAGCGGCAGGGACACGGCCAGGGCGGCCATCGCCACCAGGGCCCACAGCCGCCCGGTGTGCTGGCGGGCCAGGCCGTAGAAGGCCAGCAGGGCGCCGGCCCCGAGGGCGACGTTGGCCCGCAGCAGCAGCCGGTCGTCCCCGAGCCAGCCGCCCACCGCCAGCAGCCCGGGCACCAGGTTGCTGAACTGGGAGTGGACGAACCCGGGGGTGGTGGAGGCGTCGAACCCGAGCGAGGAGAAGCTCACCCCGGCGCCGCGGCCGAACACCTCCGGGTGCACCGGGATGGGCAGGGAGTCGTGGTGCTCCAGCCACCGGCCGGTGAGGGTGTAGGTGGCCGGGTCGCGGAACACCTTGAGGTTCTGGGCGGCGAAGGGGGCGTTGACGGCGGCGAAGGCGGCCGAGACGGCCAGGGCGGCGCCGTCGAGCCAACGCGACCCGGCCAGCGGCTCGGGGCGGCGCAGCCCGACCCCGTAGGCCGCCACCGCCGCCGCGGCCAGCCCGAGCGGCAGGACCAGCGGTGGCCGGAACTCGCCGAGCCGGAGCAGGGCCATGGCGACCAGCGAGAACCCGGCCAGAGCGGCCGGGAGCAGCAGCGGGGAGGCCTCCAGCACCGCCCCCAGGCCGCCCTTGGGCCGGGGCGGGGAGGCGGCCGGGGCGGCTGTCGACGGGGCCGCCGGCGGCGCCGGCCGTGACAGCGGAGGACGCGACATGACCGGGATGCTACAAGAACCGGTCGCCGACCCTCGGAACTTGCCCAGGGGCCGGCCTCCAGTAGACTGCCAGCTTCGGCTGGCGTCCGTGCACGTCGGGTGGTTCGCCGGCACCCGTTCGCCTTCTCCAAGGGGGAACTGACCTTGAGCAGTGGCGTGCCCAGCAGCCCGATGGCTCCGTTCCTGCGTTCCCAGCGGCTGCGCATGGCCCGGCCGTACCTCCGCGGCCGCGTGCTCGACTACGGCTGCAGCAGCGGCGCACTCGCCGAGCTGTGCCGCCCCGAGGCCTATCTGGGGGTGGACATCAGCGAGGAGGCGCTGGAGGTGGCCCGGGCCAGCCACCCCGGGTACGAGTTCGACAACAAGGTGTCCGAGCACGAGCGGTTCGACGTGATCGCCGCCCTGGCCGTGTTGGAGCACGTGCACGACCCGCTGGATCTGCTCACCGGGTGGGCGGGGATGCTGAACCCGGGCGGGAGGATCGTCATCACCACCCCCCATCCCTCCTTCGAGTGGGTGCTGACATTCGGGGCCAAGCTGGGTCTGTTCGACCGCCATTCCCTGGACGAGCACGATGACCTGCTGAACCTGGCCCGGATCAAGCAGCTGGGCGCCGGGTCTGGGCTGGAGCTGGAGCGCTACCGCCGCTTCCTGCTCGGCGCCAACCAGCTGTTCGTGTTGCGCTCCAAGCCGGATCTGCACTAGGCCGGTCGCGCACATGCTAGGGTTCTGCACCGTGCGCCCCGCCGAGGAGCGGCGGGGCGGAAACGGCCAGGTGTTGGAGTAGTCGATTGCCTAGCACGCACGCGAAGACCCCTAACTACCTCCCCCAGGTGCGCACCGCGGCCCGGCAGGCGTTCATCGAACGCTATCCCGACGTCAGCTTCGCCCCGATCGTGGTGGTGATCGCCGCCTACAACGAGGAGGAGTCCCTCGGCGAGGTGCTGCGGGCGATGCCCGCCACGGTGGGCGGCCTCAAGGTCGACACCGTCGTGGTCAACGACGGCAGCGCCGACGGCACCGAGAAGGTGGCCCTGGACCATCCGGGCGTGTACGTGGCCTCGCTGGCCCACAACTGTGGGCAGGGGGCCGCCCTGCGGCTGGGCTACGAGTTGGCCCGCGACCACGGCGGGACCTACCTGGTGACCCTCGACGCCGATATGCAGTGGGACCCGGCCGAGATCCCGGACGTGATGGAGCCGCTCCTCAAGGACGAGGCCGACTTCGTCCTCGGCTCCCGGACCCTGGGCATCGGCGAGAATCCCGACCGGCTGCGGCACTATGGGGTCGGGTTCTTCCGGCTGCTGATCCGGCTGCTGACCGGCGTCCCGGTCACCGACACCTCGAGCGGGCTGCGGGCCATGCGAGCCGAGGTGACCGCCAAGGTCCCCCAGGAGCAGGCCCAGTACCAGGCGTCCGAGCTGCTCGTCGGGACCATCTACGCCGGCTACCGGATCGCCGAGGTGCCGGTGACCATGCACAGGCGGTTCGCCGGGGAGAGCAAGAAGGGCCACAACATCACCTACGGCCTGCGCTATGGCCGGGTCATCTTGTCCACCTGGTGGCGGCAGAGCCGCCGCGCCGGCCGGCCGGGGCGGCAGGCCAAACGGTGAAGGCGGCCGAACAGCCGCGGCCGGCCACGCCGCCGCCCGCCCGGGCCGAGGTCTGGCACGGGCGCGCCATGCGCGCCTACGCGATGGCGGACGGCCTGCGCCGCCGGGTCCCCCGGCTGGTGGCCGTGCTCCGCATCGTCTACTACCCGGCCGCCATCGCCCTGGTCGCCTGGATGGGCATCGACGCCGCCCGCGGCCTGGAGCAGAAGGTCAACTGGGCCGCGGTGGCCGGGTCCTTCGTGGCCGCACTGGTCTGGTGGCTGGCCCAGGCCTACAGCTGGGCCAACCTGGTCAGCGAGCGCTTCGACCACGACCAGGTCGGCCCCTGGTGCCGGACCCAGGTGACCCGGTACCTACCCGGCGGCATCTGGGCCCCCCTGGCCCGCTCGACCCTGGTCCGCGGGCGGGTGCGGGACAAGCTGGCCGCCGTGGGCGCCGAGGCCATCATCCAGCTGTGCCTGGCCCTGGCCGTCGGCGGCCTGTGGTTGATCATCCGCCAGCCCCGGTTCGTGCCCCTGGCCATCCTCGGCGTCCTGCCGTTGGCATTCTCCGGCTGGCTGCAGCGACGCACCAAGGTCAGCCGCCGCGGCATCACCCGGGCCAGCGTGGTCGCGGCCCTTGGATGGGTCGCCTACGGCGTGAGCGCCGTCCTCACCCAGGTGGCCATCAGCGGCGTCCGCGACGACATCTACCCGCTGTACGTCGCCGGCGCGGCCTGCGTGGCCTGGGCGGTCGGCCTGGTGGCGGTGTTCGCGCCCAGCGGCGTCGGCGTCCGCGAGGTCGTCTACGTCTGGTTCCTGTCGGGGCTGTACCCGCGCCCCGAGCTCCAGGGCGCCTCGGTCCTCCAGCGGCTGGTCACCATCGCCGCCGAGCTGGCCGTGCTCATCGCCATCGGCCTGCCCTGGGTCCGCCGCCGCATGGAGCGGCCGGCCGCGGAGCCCGCCGACGGCGACCTGGCCCCGGCGACCGACACACCCGCCCCAGGGCCGGCCCGGGACCCCGGCTAGCAGGTCGTCGACCACCGCCCGGAACCGGTGCCGACTCAGCCGGCCTGGTGGTGGCGGACCAGGGTACGCAGGGTCGAGAGGCCGTAGACCACCGAGCGGCGGAAGTTGACCGAGCTGGCCTCGGCGAAGTACCGGGTCGGGACCTGGACCTCGGCGATCCGGAACCCGGCCCGCACGACCTGGCCGACCAGCTCCTGGTCGAACACGAAATCGTTGGAGTTGGCCCGGTAGTCGATGGTCTCCAGCAGCTTGCGCGAATACGCCCGGAAGCCGGTGTGGTACTCGGACAGGCGCAGGTCGTAGGCCCGGTTCTGGAGGCCGGTCAGGAACCGGTTGGCCAGGTACTTCCAGCGGGGCATGCCCCCGGCCAGCGGGTCGCCGAGGAACCGGCTGCCCAGCACCATGTCGGCCTCGCCGGTCAGGATCGGGGCGATCAGGTCGGGGATGCGGGTGGCGTCGTACTGGTAGTCGGGGTGCAGCATGACGACCACGTCCGCGCCCTCGCCCAGGGCGGTGTCGTAGCAGGTCTTCTGGTTGCCGCCGTAGCCCAGGTTCTGGCGGTGGACGACCACCTGGAGGTTCAGCAGCTCGGCCACGGCCACGGTGTCGTCGCGGGACAGGTCGTCGACCAGGATGACGTGGTCGACCACGCCCGGCGGAATGTCGCGGTAGGTGCGGACCAGTGTCCGGGCCGCGTTGTAGGCGGGCATCACCACCACGACCTTGGGCTGGGACGGGTCTCGGGGCATCGGACCTACCTGCGTCTGGCGGGACGAACCTGCCCGCGGATGGTAGTCAATCGGCGTCCAGCTGGTCACGCCGGCGCCGGATCGCCTCGGCCTGGGCCAGGCGGTGCTCGCGGCGGATCTTGGCCTCGGCCTGGCGGTGCCGGTCGAGGTCGTTCTCCGGCGCCAGCCTCGGCACCGGCCGTGGCTGGCCCCGCTCGTCCAGGGCCACGAACACCAGGTAGGCCGAGGAGGTGTGGGTCCGCCGGCCGCTGAGGATCTCCTCGGCCTCGACCCGGACCCCGACCTCCAGCGAGGTGCGCCCGACGTCGTTCACCGACGCGTGCACCAGCACGACGTCGCCCACGTGCACCGGGTGCAGGAAGCTCATCTCGTCCAGCGAGGCCGTCACCACCGGCCCCCCGGCGTGACGGCTGGCCGCGATCCCGGCCGCGGTGTCGATCAGCTTCATGATCTCGCCGCCGTGCACGTTGCCCATGAAGTTCGCATGGGACAGGTCCATGTGCTGCGACAGGGTGACCGTCGAGGCCGACGGCGGCTTGGCCGCCAGCTCCTGCGCGGTCGCCGCCCGAGCCGCCTCGCGCACCTGCTCCCGCAGCCCGTCCAGGGGCCGGGCCCGGCCCAGCTCGCTCCCGATGTCACCCACGCCCGTTAGCCTCTCCTTGTCCCGCCTCTCGCCCCCCCGTTGGAGGAGGGGGGGCGTGAGCAGAGGATAACGCGCCTCCGCCGCCCCTCACCGGCGACCACAAAGGAAGAGCCGCCATGGACATGAAGCTGGAACTGGTCCCCATCCCCGTCACCGACGTCGACCGGGCCAAGGCCTTCTACGCCGACCAGGTCGGCTTCCATGTCGACCTCGACGAACGCTTCAGCGACCAGCTCCGGGTCGTGCAGCTCACCCCGCCCGGGTCCGCCTGCTCCATCTGCATCGGGGAGGGCATCGTGGGCACGCCCCCGGGCTCGGTCCAGGGCCTGCACCTGGTCGTTGACGACATCCACACCACCCGGGCCGAGCTCCTGGGCCGGGGCGTGGAGATCAGCGAGGTCCAGGACATGAGCGCCCCCGGCAAGCCCACCGTCTCCTACGCCTACTTCAAGGACCCCGACGGCAACGGCTGGGCCCTCCAGAGGCTCCCCTACTGAAGGGCATCCCGCAGCCCGGTCAGGTGGGCAGCAGGCCCAAGCGGCCGAGGATCGCGGGGGCCACCGCCAGGAGCAGCGCCAGCAGCAGCGGCGCTCCGACCAGCCCGGCCACCACCACCGTCCACTCCAGATGGTGGCGCCGATGGAACCAGACCGCCAGCACGCCGAACAGCGCCGCTCCCACCAGGAAGAACAGCACGTACAGGATCGCCTTGGCGGTCACGCCACCGGCGGCGGTCCAGGCCGCCGACGGGGCCAGCAGGCCGCTGACGGTCCCCACGGTGATGACCAGGTTCCCGGCCGAGTACCGGGCCAGCAGCCCGAAGGCCCCCGACAACGCCACCCCGAGCAGCTGCAGCGGTCGGCGCTGCCACCCCGGCTCCACCCGGACCGCGGCCAGCGCCACGGCCGCACCGGCCAGCTTGAGTTCACCGACGCGGGGATGATGCGCGACTACGACCGCGTCGCGTCGCTGTTCACAGGAGACGCCGTGTGGCGGATCCCTGTCGTCAACGTCGAGTTCGTCGGCCGGGAGGAGATCCGCGTCGGGGTCGAG